>Ga0073928_10000248_pt1 | contig 130892 bp, 102 predicted proteins | sample PaiPotPPA55metaG_FD_76969 | JGI IMG/M metagenome (GOLD analysis project Ga0073928, IMG submission 76969) | Iron sulfur acid spring bacterial and archeal communities from Banff, Canada, to study Microbial Dark Matter (Phase II) - Paint Pots PPA... ... | reverse complement strand
TTGACGGCGCAACCTTGCTCGAGATGCACGTGCTGGGACGCGCATCCGAGTTTGAGCTGCGCCGTTTCTCTACTGCGCGGCCTGTCAGGAGTTGACCCGCAATTCTTCTCCCCCTGGCGTTTGCAGTGGCTGGCATGACGAGCGTCCTTAGCGCCCCGCGGCGTAAACTGGGACGGTTGTTTTGTTTTCAGTGGCCTGTGTCGCAGGCCCAGCTTGCGGTACGGCCTTTTGACGGGCCACTTTGGATGACATGTGCTTTTGTCTGGGCGTCGAGTAGGTGAAGGTGAGTCCGAGCTCCGGAGCATCGAATGTCTCAACGCTATACACATCCGCGATATCCACTAGGTGTAACTGCGCGTGCTGCGAAGTGGCATTTTCGGCTGTAACGGTTTGGATTATGGCGTTGGTCTTCTGCCCGTTGACGAACAGTCTGTATTGAGAACTGGCCGATGATACGGTGAAGGTGTAATCGCCGGCCGGGAGCGTGGCGGCTCCCCAGCGCGTCTCGACTGGCAACGTGAACTTCCCGTGATATATGCTCTGCGCCTTTCCGCTGGTCGCCACGGTACCCAGTACAAGAGCCGCCATGCATACCTTCGTAACTGCTTTAAACAATTGAGCCCAAGTCATTTTAAGTTTCCTCTTTCGATCCGATTTTTTAATTTCGAGACATTTCAGTGTCTTCAATGTGTAAGACCGGAGATCCTCGCGAATAATTCCCTCATTTCAGGAAAGTATTTTGGGAAGTGAGAACGAAACCAGTGAGAATTTCCTTGTAGCTAACTAAGAGGCTCGACGCAGTATCCGCGACGACCTTCACAGTCACCCTCACACGTGTCACCCCTGATGGGACGCTGACTATCCCCACGCCGTAACGGCATCGAAGGTAAACAGTGTGTCTCACAATCGTCTTTCGGATTGGACGGTTTCGTTACAAGAAAGCGAAGAGTTCGCAACTTCGTTGTTAACTACGCGTCGCAGAGGTTATTTCGGGCGAAGGAGGCAGCTTGTTGCAATTGCCAAGAGCTGTCAGTGTGTCACGAAGACAACCTCGCGCACGCGATAAACTTGACATCACTGTGCCAGCCGGCATTCCTGTAATGTCAGCAATCTCTCGGTAGGACATCCCCTGCAGCTCGCGAAGAATGAGTACCTCACGAAACTTAGATGGGAGCGTTGCCAGTGCTTTTCGCACAAACATGCTGTCATCGTTCCGGAGCGCTGCCTCTTCCGGATTGAGAACACGAGAGTCCGGAGGGAAATAGACTTCGTCAAATTCCGTAGCCTCTTGCAGTGGCCGATTTACATTCAGCCAGGTATAGCACGCATTGCGGACAATTTTCAGGAGCCATGCCCGTGCGTTACCGCCGCGGAACCCGGGGAAGAAACGGAAAGCACGCAAGTATGCTTCCTGAACAGCGTCTTGCGCGTCCTGCTCGTTGCGCGTTAGCCATCGCGCGAGGTTGTAAGCCGCGTCAAGGTGCGGAAGGATCTCTTGTTCAAAATTGCTGGGCCCGCCCCCGTCTCTCATCGTCGCCTCCGATCTCTCGCATCGAGAGATCATCGATCACTGCATCCAATTCTTAGCGTTCGTTGGCTTCGCACCCGAAAGAGGTACATAAATCACCGGTAAACTGTGGTGATCGGCTCCGACGAGGGCAAGGCGGGATGTTGCCCTGAGTCCCTGTGGCGTGGCGTTCTCGCGCCAGACATGAAGAAAGTATTGCCCGGGGGGCACATTCTCGATGGCAATCCGGCCAACCTTGTCGGACACTCCGAAGTACGTGGAATCCACGGTGACGACGACGGCCATCATTTCCGGATGAATGCTGCAAAACAGATAGGAAACACCTGCGCGATCAAACCTAACGGATCGCAGTACGCCAGGTTCGTAGAGACCCAAATCAAATTGTCTCCCTCTTGAAATCGAGAAGACGTTGTGGAACCACTGATCGTTGTTCGGGAAGTCGACGGTGCTCCCAACAGGTATTACCAGAATCCGGGGTTTAAACGTCTTATCGCGCTGCACTATCCTGTAGTGGGGGAGTTCGACAGCCGGTCGATCTTTGTGGCCGGTCTGAGCAGGCACTAGCCATACCACCACTCCACTAGCGTCTTCCAAAGCCTCATCAGCGGCGTCGGCATGAGACACCTTCACGTGGCCCGTCACTTCTAGTACTGACCCACGTAGGGCCGCGTTTGTCTCTCCCTTGGCCAGCGGAGCAGGCCCAGCTAGAAGGACTAGGGCTAAACCCGCCAGACCGGCCTTGGCGATATTCGCCACGAGAATGTGTAGTTCCATCGTAAATCCACCCCGTCTTGGAAACGGCTGGCCCTCTCCGGATATCCCAGCGATACCCCGGAGCCCCGAGTGAAATTATTGCCGTCAGCTCATGCGCGGAAGGTTGCGTCTGCATCGAAGAATTGGCAATGGACCGGGCATCCTCTCGGGTGCATCAGTAGGTCCCCGGGTAAACTCCACTAGCCACGAGGTTTAGTACGTCTCCTCCCCCGAAGCTTTGTTCCATCTCGGGCCGGTGATACACTCGCGCTCGAATAGCTTTCCCTCATGCTCGGAAACGATCATCAAACTCGGCGCCTTCGCTTTAGCGTCTTCGAGATTGACCTCAACGCGGGCGAACTCCGAAAGCACGGACTGAAGATCAGGCTCCAGGAACAGCCCTTTCAAGTATTGGCCACCCTAGTCGAACACACGGGGGAGGTAGTAACGCGAGAAGCGCTACAAAAGAAGCTCTGGTCAGCAGACACCTTCGTGGACTTCGACCACGGGCTCAACAAAGCGATCAACAAAATCCGAGAAGCCCTCAGCGACTCCGCCGAAAGTCCTCGCTTTGTGGAAACCGTTGCTCGACGCGGCTATCGCTTCCTCGCGGAGGTCAAGGTTGCTGATGCGGCCCCGGTTCACAGCGCGGAACTGGCAACCGAGACTCAAACCGCCGCAGAGGCCCGTGCTCGCCCGGATCTCGCTGCCAAACCCGCAGATCCCAAACACCTTCTGCCGCCACTTGCGTGGCAGACGACGGTGGTCGTGCTGCTCCTGCTGACGATATCTCTCGTGGCCTGGAGGCTTCATTCCCGGGGCCGCCCGTCCCCTGTCATTCGTTCGTTGGCTGTTCTTCCATTGGAAAGCCTATCGGGTGACGCGTCTCAGGATTATTTTGCGGACGGAATGACCGACGAGCTCATTTCGGACCTCGGCCAGATCAGCGCCTTGCGTGTGATATCGCGTACCTCAGTGATGGTTTACAAACACGTGCGCAAGCCTCTGCCCCAGATCGCGCGTGAACTTGGCGTGGACGCCGTAGTGGAAGGCACCGTGCTCCGTTCCGGCGACCAGGTGCGGATCACGGCGCAGTTGATCGAAGCCTCTTCAGACAAGCATTTATGGTCACAGAGCTATCAGGGCGAATTGCGGGATACCTTGGCACTCCAGAACCAGGTGGCCAGTGCCATTGCCGATCAAATTCGCATCAATTTGAATCCACAGGAACAGGCTGCGCTGAAAAACGTAAGGGTTGTTAATCCAGAAGCTTACGAGTCCTATCTCAAAGGGCGCTACTTTTGGAATAAGCGAACTGCGGTTGGTTTAAGGGCCGCTCTAGCTTATTTCAATCAGGCCGTCGACGAGGACCCGAACTACGCCGAAGCTTATTCTGGCTTAGCTGACACTTACGCTTTGTTGGGAGATTGGCAATACGCGGTGATGAGTTTCAAGGAGGCACTCCCCAGAGCAAAGGCCGCAGCGGTTAAAGCTGTCGAATTGGACAGTTCGATGAGTGAAGCTCACACTTCACTTGGGTATTGCTTGCGCGCCTTCGACTGGGATTTCGATTCTGCCGGAAAGGAGTTCCAGCGAGCCATTGAACTGAATCCAAGCTACGCAAACGCCCACCATTGGAACGCCATGAATTTGGCGTTATTGGGTCGGCCCAAAGAGGCTCTCGTGGAAATGAGAAAAGCGGAGAATCTGGATCCGCTATCCCTGATCATCAACTCGGACTTGGCGGAGTTTCTTCTCCTTACGCATTCTTACGATGAATCGGTAAAACAGAGCCGCAAGGTCGTCGAAATGGATCCTGATTTTGCAATCGGACATAAACAGCTTGGTGACGCCTACCCGCTAAAAAAGATGGACAAGGAAGCGGTCGCGGAACTTCAAAAAGCGGTTCAGCTTTCCGGGGGCAGCCCGATTTGCATCGCTGATCTTGCTCGTGCCTACGTGGCATCCGGCAAAATGAACGAAGCGGTGAAGCTGCTGCGCGATCTTGAGAAAAACTCGAACGCTAGTTTTACAGATGCTCCTCACATTGCCATGATCTATGCATTCATGGGGGATAACGAGCAAGCCATGAATTGGCTCGAAAGAGCGTACCAAGAACGATTTAACCCGAGCATTCTACTGCGCTCTGGCTTCGATCCTCTCCGTTCGGACCCGCGCTTTCAAGACTTCTTGCGCCGCGTGGGCCTGCCTCCTTGGACCAGAGAGTTTGATGATGAGGGCGGAAAAGAATAGCTGCGTCAATGGGCATCGCCCTGTCGCCGCGAGGGCATACTATTCTCTCGTAAGTTCGCGTGAAAGAGCGCGTAAGAGGCTCGATGCAGAACCTGGTACCGACTGGCTTCTACGCACTTACAGCTTCGGCAACCTACATGCCGGGCGCGTAGTAACCAGTTTTCGCGTAGACGCGCAAGGGTGGAAGACCCTTGGGGGGCCGTAGCTTGATCTTGATCTTGCGCCAGCGTGAATCATGCGACTTATTACTCGGGCGGTATCCCAGAATGTATTGATTGCGCAATTCCGCACCAATCTTTGTGGCGATGTCCGGCAGTTCGTTCACATTCTCTACGTCAAAAGCACGGCCACCGGTCAATTCTGTCACTTCTCTGAGCAGAGAGGGCCCATTGAGTTCCTCAGGCGTTCGGTTGCGGTAATCCAATGGGTCAAAGATGCCGACCGAGTACAGCTGGCTATCTGCCTCTCGCACCAGCCGCTTGATATCGTTCTCATTGTACCGGCTATGGTTATCTCCCCCGTCGGATATGATGAGCAAAGCCCGTTTGGCGTTTCGAGCGGTTTTCATCTCGCTAAGGCCCAGATAGATCCCATCGAGGAGCGCAGTGCGACCTTTCGGAGACGAAGACAGCAAGCTGCTTTGCAGGTCTTCAACCGAGGTGGTGAAGGTGCTCATGACCTCCGCCCGTTCGTTAAAACTGACGAGGAAGAACTCGTCTTGCGGATTGGCGGTCTTGAAAAATTGTAAGGCTGCCTCCTTGGCCTTACCTATCTTGTTGACCATGCTGCCACTGAGATCGAAGATGACGCCGACCGAAATGGGGACGTCTTCGGAAGAGAAAAATAGTATCTCCTCTTCGAGGTTGTTTTCGAAAATACGGAAGTTATCGGGCTCAAGGCCTGTAACCAGGCGGTCATATGGGTCGGTGACGGTAACGTTGACAAGCGCCAAGTCGACATCCATGTGGAGGGATTGACCCTTCTTAATAACTTGGCCCGGTGTGTCACGCTTTACGTCGTCGCGGACGGCGGATTGAGCGACCGTCAGCGCGGGGAAATTCCAGATGGCGATGCCCGAGAGCACAAGAGAAACGAACGAAACGAAGAAGACGCGGCTTGCAACCGCCCTACTTTTCACAAGGTCTCCGTCGCACCGATTGTCAGAGGGCTGAATCCCAGCCATGGATGCCGGTTGTTTGATCGCCCTGCGCAGAATCTTGAAACAGACCATAGTTTCCAAATTCTTCGGTCTTCACATCATCATCGCTCACGCCCGAAGAACGTAGCAGGTCCGTCATTGCAGCAACCATTCCCGAGGGGCCCGCGATGTAGTAGACAGGTCCTTTGAGCCCGAGTAGATAACACCTGAGCATTTCACGATTGATGTGACCTCTTTCATAGGGCCAAGCAAGGGTTCTATGCCCAGTGATCGTTGGAATGAGGGTGAAATTAGGGTTCTGCGTGGTCATACTTTCAAATTCTTCGAGAAAAGCTGCGTCCTCCGCTTCCCGGTTTGAATAAAACAAATACAGTTTGTGTGGCAGACGATCCTGAGCGGCCTGCTGAAGGATGCTGCGAATCGGCGTAATCCCGATACCGCCCGCGAGAAACACCGCAGGTCTGGTGATATCTCTATGTAGCGTGAACGATCCACTGGAACGGCTCACGATGAACTTTGTGCCAAGAGCAGCAGCAATCAACGCGTTCTTAAAGTCCGTCTTCCGCATACGCATCGCGATCATGATTGGCCCTCTTTCTTGAGGTGGGCTGGCGAAAGAGAAAGTTCGCGAATTGTCGCTTTCACTCCCAACACCCGGTTGGGTGAAAACGAAATCGGCATGCTGCCCGGCTCGGAATTCAAAGTTGGCGCCATTTGCATCGAACCAAAAAGCCATCGTATCTCTTGCGACTCTCTGCCGATCGACTAAAGTCATTTCATAATACTTGGCCATGGATTTCTCCCTTCCTCGAACCTACTGGGTTCTTATCTATGTGCTGCACCCAGTTATGTAGACTACCTTCCCGTCGATTTATTCCACTGTCGTCGTCACAACCTCCCAAACGCTTTACGCTCCCTTCAGGACGTAGATACGAGAACTTAGCAGGCTGCGGAAAAAGCGCATTTGTCATCCCGAACCCGCGTCGTTTGCGGGTGAGGGATCTGCTGTTCGCAGGAAAACCGAGGAAAAAAGCAGATTCCGAACCCCGTTCAAAAACCGGACGGGGTTCGGAATGACACGTTTTCGAGTTTTTTCAGCAGCCTGTTAGGAACACCCATTGAAGTTACGGTTCGACTATGAGCTGGCCCTTCATTCCGCCGTGGCCGATTCCGCAACGGTTGCAGCAGTGGAACGAGTAGGTGCCCGGTGTGCGCGCCTCAAATTCGACTATGATTGGAGTTTCCTTCTCGATCTTGAAGCAGTCTTCCTTCGAACTGAAGATGAGGCCCGGATCACCTTTACCGTCCGATCCGTCGGGATAGAGATTGATCTTGAAGCCGTGCGTCTTATCGAGAGACGTGATCTTCAATTGCACCTTGCCCCCCAGCTTTACGCGGATGGGTGATGGGGTGTACTCATACTTCTTGGCGGTGACTTCGATGACTTGCACACCTTGGTCCGCCTGAGAGATATTCGCCGGGCGGGCGGAGCCTGCGATACCGTTAAACCCGCTCAGCAAGAACAAGCAAACAATTCGCAATTCGCTATTCACTTTATTTCCTCCTCGATAGTGTGAAATGCGGCAAATACCAGCGGCCGTAAGTTGCCAATCCCAACAAAAGCACGGCCCACCAGAGGACAAGTACAGTCCGCATCCAGGCCTTATATTTCGTGATGCGGAATTTCTCCGGCAAGACGTTCGTCCCCGCAGCCAGCAGAATGTACAATCCCGCGATTTCGGTCACGCTTCCGAGCGCAGCGTGTGCCGTCGCCAGTGCGTAGTAGGCTTTGCCAAGTCTGAGCGGTATCTTGGGACTCACGTGAACGCGAAATGAAGGAATCATGGTGATCACAATCACGGCAAAGTTGAGAAGCACGATGACCGACTGGCACCAGGCGTGCCATTGAAAACGCCCAAGGCGCGCGAGTAGGGCGCCCACGAGCAGCCCCACTCCCATGGCAATCTCAAGGAGCAGAGTTACGTCGGCGCCGTAGGGAGCCGCTGTACCCAGGAATCCTTCGTTCAAGGGGTCACCGCGGGACTCTGCCGCTTCCATGTTTCGGATCCCCAGTAGGTACTTTGCGAGGTTCTACGACGATGATCGGCTGGAGATTCGGCGGACACAGCCGCACCTGTCCGCAGTTCTCTCCGGAGAATCCCCGCAGACCGACTGCCACAAGGGTGGCGCGTGCTAAGAATTGATCCGCGGGTCTTATTTGGGAGTGATGTCTCATCAGTAGCCGTACGAGTCGGTTATGGTAGTGGGGTCGACACCGATCACCGGACACTCGGCGAATTCCTTCGAGGACTCTCGGCCCTTCAAAAGCCCGTTTGCATTTTTCAGCTTCAGCAGGAACACTCGCTGAATTTGGCCGCCGCTCACACTCTTCGCCGGGCCTCCAACGCACGCGTAAATTCCAGCCGTTGTTTGTTCGAGGATCCTAATGTTAATTTGCGGCCCTCCGGGTGTTGCCTCGACGAGAGCTTCCTTCTCGTCCAGTTGCCGTGTGACATAGCCATATTCAGCGAATGTCTTCTTTTTCTTCTCTGGTTTTGGCCGAAGTGTAGACGGAAGCATTGTGATATCTAGCTTCTCGACTACAAACTCCGCCAGCTTTTCTTTGGGGTAAGGCACATTGTTACCCGCTATAGCCGCTGGCACGCAGGCCAGGGCGATCACTCCACAAAACAGTTTCATGACTCTTCTTCTCTCTTTTTCGTTTATCTCTGTCCGCTTTATGCAGTCACTCGAAAACAATTTGATTACTCAAGTCGACTGCGATCTCAGCAGATCGCCTTTGCCGGGTGTTTACCCTTAGCCTACTTTCCATTCTCGGGCAGACTCCGCAAGACTAGCTGTTTACGCCACTGAGAAATCCGCCGAGATGTCCCGTCAACCCCACAAGCAAGGCCGCGACCCCTTTAGGAAGGGCTCAACGTGCCTATCCCGCTTTTGCGCGGTCTTCGTCTCTGTATACCGCGGGCGCGCTCTTCTTATTCCGGCATAAACGACAGGGAGGCCTTTTTCCTCGATGAAAGGAAGAGCAAGAAAAAAGAAATAAAAGCACCTGCGCGGCGGCCGATACAAATGAACGGTTCTGTCCAGGAAAAAAGCTTCGATCGTGCTGAACTTGCAGGATCAGGTGCGGTTCGAGGCAGTCGTCCTACCAAATCTTGATGCCGCTTTTAATCTCGCCCGGTGGCTCTTGCGCGGCGGCGCCGACGCCGAGGACGCCTCGCAAGAAGCGATGCTCCGGGCGTATCGTTTCTTCGATGTTTTTCACGGCGGAGATGTGCGTGCCTGGCTGTTGCAATTCGTGCGGAACACACTGGTGACCCCAACTTTCTGGGCTCGACTTCCCCGGCCGTCACCGTCACCATCAACGAGAATTAACCAGCATCCATCGCCGCCTTCAACTACTCCGCTCGGAGTGCTTTCGTCGGATTAATCGAAGCGGCCTGAAGTGCCGGCACAACGGAAGCCGTCAGCACCAGAAAAAGGAGAGCGACCGCCGCGAACGCCAGCACCAGCGGGTCGAAAGGGTTGACCTGAAATAACAGAGAGCCCATCAACCGCGACACCGCGAGGGAGCCAAGCAGTCCTGTCACACACCCAAGCGCCGCCAGCCTAATTGCGGAACGCAGAATCAGCCGAACGATCCCCTTGCGCTGCGAGCCAAGCGCCATGCGAATCGCGATCTCTCGTACCCGCAGCTCAACCGAGAAGGTAACGACACTATAGATACCGAGAACCGCTAGCAGCACCGCCCCATCGGCGAAGGCAGCAATCACCGCGGTGTTGAATCGTCGTGGAGCTTCACTGTCGGACACCGTCTGCTGCATGGTCTGTATCTGGGCCAGTGCGAGTTGCGGATCCAACGATCGCACCGTGGAGCGAAGCGCATTCTCCATCTGTTCGGGCGCAAGCGTCGTGCGAACAACGATATAGCCATTGCTCCCATTCAGATCGGTAGGCCCGCCAAGCTGTCCGAGCGAGGTCTCGTACTGTTCCACCGGCTCGTAATATTCTTCCCGAGTCTCGACATCGGGCGAATCCTGCTTCACGTCGGCCACCTCGCCAACGATGGTTAGCCACGGGCTTTTCATATCTGCCGTACCCAGCCGCAACCGCTTGCCGATGGGATCCTGACCAGGCCAGTAGTGCTCCGCGAGCTTGTGGTTAGTCATCACCACAAGTGGAGCTCCATCTTTGTCCGCCTCGGTGAAAACACGGCCCCGCAAGAGCGGAATCTTCATCGCGGCAAAGTAGTTGCCAACCGTTAGTGTCACCGTGGCGAGGCTCAGGTTCCCCCCCTGCGGCGCGACATATCCTTCGGGAACGAAGACCTGGATGCCGTAGCCGGACATCGGGACTGCCGTAGTCAGGCCGGCGAACTCGGTGCCGGGAAGTTCCCTGAGGCGTCGTAACACCTCGTCGTTGAATCCATTCACGGCAGATTGCGAGCCATATTGCTGCCGGGGCAGCGAATACAAAGCGATCAGGACATGCTCGGGCTGAAAGCCAATCGCGACCTCGCGCATCTTCTCAAAGCTGCGTAGCAGCAGCCCGGACGCGGCCACCAGCACCAGCGCGATCGCAATTTCCACCACAACCAGCGTAGACCGAAGACGCGCGTGCCCGCCGCCCGCGCTTCCACCGCGGCCTCCTTCTTTCAGGCTTTCGTTCAAGTCCGTGCGAATTGCCGCAAAAGCGGGAGCAAGACTGCAGAGAATCCCGGTCATCAGCGCGAGGAACAGCGCGAACGCCACGACCATCCAATCAAGGCCAATTTCAGAGATGCGCGGCAGCGTCTCCGGCAATTCGCTGACGCATACGCGAATCGCGATGGCCGCAAGCGCGATGCCCAGCACTCCCCCCGTCACGCTGAGAGCTAGACACTCCAGCATGCTTTGCCGCAACAGCGCAGCCGTACTCGCTCCCAACGCAAGCCGAACACTAATTTCGCGACGCCGCCGAATCGCCCGCACCAGCAGTAGCCCCGCCAGGTTGGCGCAAGCAATGAGCAGCACAACGCATACCGCCAGGAAAAGAATCCGGATCAGAGGGCGTGCATCCGCGACCGTGTCTTCCTGCAGGGGACGCACAACCGCCCTGATCTTTATATTTGCTATGAACGAGGGGAATCCGCGCATGATTTCCAGAGCCACCTGATCCGCGTCGGCTCGCGCTTGTGCCACTGTAACGCCAGGTTTGAGTCTGGCCACGATCTGGAAACCCCAGGATCCACTTTGCGTGAGTTCGGACGCCGTTAAGCTCATGGGTACCCACAGCTCCGAACGATTCAGATGACCTGGCATCAGGGGAAATTCGAAATTGCGCGGCATCACGCCGACTACGATGTACGGTTTGCGGTCGAGCAAGATCTTCGCGCCCAGCACATTGGGATCGCCGTGAAGCCGGCTCTGCCACTGCGAGTAGCTGAGCACCGTGACTTGCTGGCTATCGTCGTCCTCCTGCTGCGTAAACATCCTGCCCATAATCGGCGACACCCCCAGAGTGGGAAACACTCCGGCGCTTAGCCGTGTGGCGTTGACCTGCGAAGGCACACCGACTCCAGAAAGTTCGTAACTCGCCGACTGGTAGCCACCCAGGCTCTCAAGAGTGTGCATGTCTTTCGCGTAGGTGCGAATTTCTGGCCCTGTAACCGGTGGCCCGCTACCGTTCCCAAGTCCTGTCCCCTCAACGATGTCCCCAAGCGCGACCAGTCGTCCCGGTTCGCGAAATGGTAGCGGGCGCAATAGCACACCCTCGACAACCGAAAAGGTCGCCGTGGTCGCAGCGATACCCAGCGCCAGCATCATCACCGCGGTCACGGAAAATCCCGGCGACTCGCGGAACTGACGGAAAGCGTATTTGATTTCCTGAAGGACCCGTTCCACAGTTCACCTCCACCCACCGCACCTCACCGTGAATCCGCCGGCCTGGCAGCCCGATCAAGGTCGCCGTCAGCTTCGCTCAAGACGCTGCGGCAGGCAACTCAATTCGCGCTTGACAAACAGTTACCAGTCTGCTACTATGTCTCGTGTTACTTCAATCGCTAATTCGAATGCGCTCCCAAACCCCTGAGCACCCCGGCGCAATGGAGCTCGCCAGGATCTTCCCTCTAACCCCTTTAGAATCCGCACTTACACAAAATGCGCCCGTAACTCCTTTACAATCCGCAGATCCAAAATCACGGCACTTAAAGTCTTTTAGAATCCGCACTTACGAAAAAGGTGGGGGGAGGGGTGAAACTGTTAACTAGGATCGTTGTCCCGCGGATAGTAAAAGGTTTGACAAGTCCCGCCGCAGGTGTTGACCCCACGGCACGCCCGACTTAGGATTTCGGGCGCGTTTATCCGCCCCGGTGTACTGTAGAACCTCAAGGGCATAGTAAGCAGCCCACTTCGCCATGGCGAAAAAGACACGCATCGTCGTCGCGCTCACGACGAACGACAACGACTATCAGATCGAACAGGCGCAGTCCGCCGAGCAGGCCGCCACGCGACTTGGTGTGGCGGTGGAAATCATCTACGCCGATAACGACGCCATCAACCAAAGCACCCAGATTCTGAAGGTCGTGCAAGCGCCACCCGAACATCGGCCGGATGCCATCGTCTTTGAGCCCGTGGGAGGAACCGCGCTTCCGCAAGTGGCCCGCGCCGCCGCTACCGCCGGGATTGGCTGGGCGGTGCTCAATCGCGACGCCACCTATCTCGACGAGCTTCGCAAATCCACAAACGCGCCGATGTTCGGCCTGAGTTCCGACCACGTCGAGATTGGCCGGTTGCAAGGCCGCCAACTCGCGGCCCTGCTGCCCAAAGGCGGCGCGGTCCTTTATATACAGGGCCCATCGGAAAATTCCGCCGCCAAAGAACGCACTGCGGGAATGCAGGAGACCAAGCCGGCGAACATTCAAGCGGTCATGCTGAAAGCGCAATGGACCGAAGAGAGTTCGCTGCGCGCGGTACGCTCCTGGTTGAAGCTCACGACTTCGCAGAAATCGACAATCGACGTCGTGGCCGCTCAGGATGATTCGATGGCTATGGGAGCGCGAAAGGCCTTCCAGGAATTAACCAACGAAGTGGAACGCGAACGCTGGTTGAGACTTCCGTTCATCGGGTGCGACGGCCTGCCAAACACCGGCCAGGCCTGGGTGAAAAGCGGCCAACTGACCGCCACCATATTCGTTCCGCCCAACACCGGGCAGGCCATCGAAATGATCGTAGACGCCATTCGCAATCGCAAGCAGCTTCCGGCGCGCGTGCTGGTTGCGCCACGTTCCATCCCCCCGCTCAACGCGCTAACGCCGCGCCGCCCCGTTTAGTCCGCGACGAGGGCCGACAGCGTGGGGTTTAGAGCCAGCACCACCCAACTCGGGTGACTCACCGGGCGTCCGTCTTCTTCTCCGACAAAAGCGGCGTATAATGCCGCGGGCGGTTTGACTTCAAATTGTTTGCCATCGCGGAGGGAAAAACCAGATGAACAGCGGACGCAAAAGCGCGGGCGTCGACCGCAGGCAGTTCCTCGCCGCAACCACGGGGAGCTTGCTCGCTGCAACTGGAGGAACCCTGCTCGCCGCAGCGGTTCCGGGTTCCTCGGCAATGATTCCTGGCTCGGAATTCTCCGGTGGATCACTCAAATCCCAGACCGCGGAGCGCCCTCGTGGGGCTGACAAGTTGGGGCGCAAGATTCCTATCGGCGTCTTCGATCCGGTGTACGGCAAAATGCCGCTGGACCAAATGCTCGACACGGTGAGCGCGCTGGGGCTGGAAGCGATGGAAATTGGTACGGGCGGCTACCCGGACAACCTGCATTGCCCACTCAACGAACTAATTGAGGACACTGCGAAGGCGAAGGCTTGGAAGAAAAAATTCGAGGACAAGGGAATTCAGGTGGCCACTTTGAGCTGCCACGGGAATCCGGTGCATCCGGATGCAAAACATGCGGCGAAAGACGCGGACACTTTCCGCAAAACCGTGCGGCTCGCGCAGATTCTGGACATAAAAGTGATCGTGACATTTTCCGGATGCCCCGGTGGCACGCCAACCGACGCGCAGCCCAACTGGATTACCTATCGCTGGCCGCCCGAATACGGGGAGATGTTGGACTGGCAATGGAAAGAGAAGATCATCCCATACTGGAAAGAGGCCGCTAAATTTGCGCGGGATCACGGGATTCACAGGATCGCCCTGGAAATGCACCCGAATTTTGTCGTGTACAATCCACGAACGCTGATGAAATTACGCGAAGCTGTTGGCGAAGAGATTGGCGCAAATAACGATCTGAGCCATCTGTTCTGGCAGGGCTGCGATCCGGTGGAAGTGATTCATTTCCTGGGTAAGCAGGGTGCGATCTACCACGCGCACATGAAGGACACCGTGATGTTCCCGGGTAATGTGGCGAAGTACGGCGTGCTGAATTTTGCGCCGGATGTTGCGAGCCTGCCGGAAGCATCCGAAACGTTTCGGGCGGTTGGATATGGACACGGCGCGGCGCTGTGGAAGTCGATCGTGCAGGCGTACATGGACATCGGCTACGAAGGCATCCTTAGCATTGAAAATGAGGATCCCATTCTGGCGGGACCCGTAGGCGTCGAGCGGGCGGCGTGGGTCTTGAAGAATGTGCGCAACGAATTGCTCGGCACGTGATAGGAACGAGAGAGTGTGTGGCACAGCCATTCGTGGCTGCGTGCTTAAGAGAAAGCAATATTTCTAGCGTAGTGCTGGACCCAGGGAGTCGCTGAATGGCGCAGGTGATTCGTTCGCCGAAGACATACGATGTCATTGTGGTGGGTTCCGGCGCGGGCGGTGGGATGGCGGCGAAGATCCTGACCGAGGGCGGCCTGAACGTGGCGATGCTGGAAGCGGGCCCGCAAGTTCATCCGGAAAAAGACTTCAAGATGTTTATGTGGCCCTACGAGCTGCCGCATCGTGGTGTTGGTGTTGGCGGACGTGCGGCGGAGAATTTTGGGGAGTTTCTGGCGCCGAACGGCGCGTGGGATATTGAGGGCGAGCCGTATACCTCCGCGCCCGGATCGGATTTCCGGTGGTTTCGTTCGCGGATTGTGGGCGGCCGCACCAATCACTGGGGGCGGATCGCGCTGCGGTTTTCTCCGATCGATTTCAAATCGTACACGCGCGATGGGCTCGGCTCGGATTGGCCTATCAGCTACGACGATATCGCGCCTTATTACGACAAGGTGGAAGGTTACATCGGCGTGTTTGGGACGAAAGAGAATGTTTCGAGCGCGCCGGATGGCGTTTTCCTGCCTCCACCCAAGCCGCGCTGCACCGAATTGATCGTCAAGAAGGCTTGCGACAAGCTCAACATTATTTGCATCCCGTCGCGGCTGGCGATTCTCACGAAATCCGTAAATGGACGCCTGCCTTGCCACTATTGCGGGCAATGCGGGCGGGGATGCACTACGGCGTCGAATTTCAGCTCGAGCCAGGTGCTGATTCCACCTGCAATGGCGACCGGCAAATTGACCTTGATCACTGACGCGATGGCGCGCGAGGTGCTGGTCGGCGCGGATGGAAAAGCGCAAGGCGTGTCGTACATCGACAAGGCCACACGCAGCGAAAAGCGTATCAATGCGCGCGCGGTGGTGCTGGCGGCCAGCGCGTGCGAGTCGGCGCGGCTGCTGCTTAACTCGAAGTCGCCATCGTTTCCGGATGGTTTAGCGAATTCGTCCGGGACCGTGGGGAAATATTTGATGGATTCGGTGGGCAGCGGCGGCGAAGGATATTTTCCGCAACTCGAGAATATGACGCCGCATAACCACGATGGCACCGGCGGGATGCACATGTACATGCCGTGGTGGAAGTTCGACCGCAAGAATGATTTTCCCCGCGGCTACCATATCGAATTTGGCGGGGGCCGGGAGTTGCCGAACGTCGGAATGTTTAACGATCTCTGCCATCGCGAAGAAGGGTACGGCGTTGAACTGAAACGGAAAGCGCGAAAGGATTACGGCACGACGATCGGGTTTGCCGGGCGCGGAGAGATGATTCCGAATCCGGATACGTATTGCGAGATCGACCCTGATGTCGTGGACGAATTTGGCATCCCAGTGCTGCGGTTCCATTTCAAGTGGTCGGACTACGAATTGCGGCAGGCTAAGGATATGCAGGAAACGTTTCGGCAGATCGTGGAGATGGCCGGCGGAGAGTATTTGACGAAGGCGCCCATCGATGGACCTCGGGCTTTCGGGATTGACCTGGGCGGAAAGATCATTCACGAAGTGGGGACGGCGCGGATGGGAGCCGATCCGAAGACGTCGGTGTTGAATGGATACTGCCAGGCGCACGATGTGAAGAATCTTTTCGTTACCGACGGGGCGTCTTTGGTTACCAATCCGGATAAGAATCCTACTTTGACGATCATGGCGCTGTCGTGGCGCGCTTCCGAGTACATATTGAGCGAGGCGAGCAAGGGCAACATCTAACAGATAAGCATAACGCAGAGACGTAGTGGGCGCGGAGATTCGCGGAGAAGCGGAAGAGAATCGGAATGTACCACAGAGGGCACTGAGGACGCAGAGAAGAGAGGAATTGATGGGGACTGGAGTTTCGCGGCGAGATATTTTGCGGTCGCTGATGGTTGGGGCAGCGGGCGGATCGGTGTTGCAGATGATTCCGGCGCAGGCTGCGGAGTATGCGCATGAGTTGGTGCAGCGGGAGAAAGTTGCTTCTGCTACCGGGCGATACGTGCCGAAATTTTTCTCGGCGCACCAGTATGAGACGCTGACTTCGCTTTGCGACACGATTATTCCTAAGGATGAACGGTCGGGTGGGGCCTTGGAAGCCGGGGCGCCGGAGTTTATTGATCTTTTGACGAGCGAGAATGAGAAGTTCCAGACGCGACTCGGCGGCGGGTTGATGTGGCTCGATAATTTCTGTGTGGACCGTTACGGGAAGGTCTATCTGGAGAGCGCACCCGAACAGCGGAAAGAGGTTTTGGACCTGATTGCTTACCGGAAAAATGAGAGAGAGATTCCGGGGTTAAGTTCGGGCGTCGCGTTCTTTGCGGTTCTTCGCAACATGACTTGCGATGGGTTTTATACCAGCAAGATTGGGATCGCGGATTTGCAATACATTGGGAATACTTCGGTTCACGAGTTTCCGGGTTGCCCGCCGGTACCGGAAACTCGAAGCTAGACGGTATGGAAGGCTTGGGATCGGAGATTGCATCCTCCCGCGACGCAGCGCCGAAAAATCGGACCTCAGCGGCTGAAGCCGGGTTGATCCGCGAACGCATTGCTCCACCCCTACTTGCGCCGCAGTATTGCGCTCGCGCGCCCAACGGCGGTCGTGGCATCGACCATCGTGCCTAGCGGTTGCAGGTTTGCCGGGGTTGACCGGGACACAGACAGGAGTGTCTGTGCTACCAGACGCGGCAGACTTTTTCTGGGGGCTTGACCATGGGTTGGCCGGGTTTGCAGGCGAAGGCTTGGGCGAATTCGGGCATGTTCACGACTACGCCGTTGATGCGGTATTGGGCAGGGGAGTGCGGATCGACTTGAGCGCGCATGCGTAGATCTTCGGGGCGCTCGTTGGCGCAGTCCCACTGGGCGTAGCCGATGAAGAAGCGCTGCTCGGGAGTCAGGCCGTCGATGGGTTGCAAGTTCTTGTCCTTCGTGGCGGATTTCCAGGCAATGTAGGCGAGAATTTCGCCGCCAAGATCGGCAACGTCTTCCCCCATGGTGAGTTTGCCGTTGATATGGACATCGTCGACGACGACGTAAGACGAATACTGGTCGCTGACACATTTGGTGCGCTCGTCGAATTTCTCCCGGTCTGTTTTGGTCCACCAATTTTTCAGGTTCCCTTGAGCGTCGAACTGGCTGCCTTCGTCGTCGAAGCCGTGGGTGAGCTCGTGGCCGATGGTGCCGCCGGTGTTGCCGTAGTTGGGGGCGTCGTCCATCTTGGCGTCGTACAGCGGAGGCTGCAGGACACCGGCGGGGAAGTTGATGTCGTTCATTTGCGGATTGTAGTAGGCGTCTACCGTGGGAGGCGAGATGTCCCACTCGCCGCGATCGACGGGTTTGCCGATTTTGGCGATGTCGCGACGATGTTCGAAGGCGACGGCGTTGTCGACGTCGCCGATAAAGTCGTTGCGCACGATGGTTACGGAACTGTAGTCCCGCCATTTGTCGGGATAGCCGATCTTGTTGCGAATGCCGTGGAGTTTGACGAGAGCCTGTTGCTTAGTTTCCGGGCTCATCCAGTCCAGTTGACGGATGCGCTGCTCCATGGCGGCCTCAATCTGCTTGACCATTTCCAGCGTGCTTTGTTTCAGTTCCGGCGAAAAAACCTTGCGGACGTAGGCTTGGCCGAGAGCTTCGCCCAGATCGCGATCGGCGTACTGGACGCAGCGCTTCCACCGCGGCTGCATCTCTTTCGCGCCTCGTAAATACTTGCGGTAGAAGTCAAAATTTTCCTGGACGAAATTAGCGGAAAGATAGGGCGAAGAGGAATCCGCGACGTGAAACCGTAGATAAGTTTTCCATTCATCGAGCGGTTCGGATGCGAGTTCGGCATTGACCTGTTTGAAAAAGGCGGGGGCGGTGACGTTAAGGACGGCTATTTTCGGATATTGCAACTGGTTGTAGTAGGTTTGCCAATCGAAATTTGGCGTGAGTTTCTCTAGCGCTGGGAGATCCATTTTATTTTTCAGCTTGTAGGGATCGCGGCGTTCGACTTGGGTGAGGGATTTGTTGGCGAGAGCGGTCTCCATGCGCATCACGGTTTGCGCGTTGTTTTTGGCGTTCTCCGGATTGTCGCCGAGGAGTTCGAAAATTTTCTGGACGTGTTGCACGTAGCGCTCACGGGTCTCCTTGGATTTGGCATCGTCTTTGGTGTAGTAGTCGCGATCGGGGAGGCCCAGGCCGCCTTGATCCAGGGAGGCGATGATCTGTTCGGAGTTGTCGGGATCCTGATCGGAGCCGCCGCCAAAGAGGATGGACCTGCTGAAGTTGAGTTGAAGCTGCGCGACGATCGAGGCCATATCATGCACGGACTTCATGTGTGTGATGGCGTCGAGTTGCGGCTTGATGGCATCGATGCCGCGGGCTTCGATGACCGACTCGTCGATGCAAGCGGCGTAGAAGTCGCCGATTTTCTGGCTGACGGCGTCACGCTGACCGGTGTTGGTGGCGGCTTGCTCCAGGATGCCGCGGAGAAAATTCAGATTGTCTTCGTAGAGTTTGGCGTAGACGCTCCAGGAGGTTTGGTCTGGCGGGATGGGGTTTTGTTGTTGCCAGCGCCCGCAGGAGTATTGGTAGAGATTCACGCACGGGTCGATGGATTTATCCATGGAGGTGAGGTTGAGGCTCGGGGAGTAGGGGAGTTCGGGTGCGCTGGAAGCTTGCGGACGGGCTGGCATGGCGAAGAGCATGGCTAGGGCGGAAATGCATAGGGCTGGCTTGAGCTTCATGGATGCCTTTCCTGATGACGCTGGCGCGGTTTGTTGGCGGCGCATTATGGTAATGGGATGGGTGGATTTTTTCCAATCTAAAAAAGAAGGCGAGGCCTACGTTAGGTCTTCTAGAATTGACGCGCGAGATCCAAAAAGGACTTCCAGATGAGCATTTGTATTCGTGTGGCAACGGCTGAGGATTTGCCGGTTTTGCGGGAGTTGATTGAGGCTTCTGTGCGGGGGTTGCAGGCTGAGGATTATACGATGGCGCAGAGGGAGGCGGCGCTGCGGACTGTTTTTGGCGTGGATAGTCAGTTGATTGCGGATGGGACTTATCTTGTGGCTGAGGATTGTGGTGCGGCGGATACTGTTGCGCTTGGGCTGAGCGGGACACAGACCCTTCATCCCTCAGGGCAAGCCCTTCGAAACTCAGGGCAAGCAGGAGTGTCTGTGCTACCTCGGATTGCTGGTTGTGGCGGGTGGAGTAAGCGGAAGACGCTTTATGGAGGAGATCATTGGACGCAGCGGGAGGATTCGTTGTTGGATCCGGAGAAGGATGCGGCTAAGATTCGGGCTTTTTTCGTGCATCCTGCTTGGGCGCGGCGTGGGGTGGGGACGCTGCTATTGGAGGCTTGCGAGACGGCGGCGCGGGAGGCGGGATTTCAGCGTTATGAGATGGGCGCTACTTTGACGGGGGCAAAATTGTTTGGGGTTAAAGGGTATGTGGCAGTGAAGAGGATCGCGGTGCCTTTGGATCGTGGGGAGTCATTGACTGTGATTCATATGGAGAAGGACGGGCGGTGAGGACGATTGACCCCGGGGATTCGCGCGAAAGGAACGTTGTGCCGGGTTGACGCCGGGCGGGGCCCTTCGAGGCTCAGGGTAAACAAGCCCCGCCCCTACAAGGGCCGAAGTTAAAAGTGGCGGAAGTCGAAATAGGGAAGTTAGAACTGGAGTTTGGAGAGGTATTCGTAGCTGGCTTGGGGGTCGGCCAGGGATTTGGCTTCGTCGTTTTCTACGAGGTAGTGTTCGATCCCGGCTTTGCCGGAATGAGCGAAGATATTTTTCCAGTCGATGGAGCCACTTCCTACGTTTGCAATATGACCTGTTACGGCGTGGCCTACTGCGCCTTCGTTGCCGCCTGGGTCGGAGCCTTCTTTGCTCCAGTCCTTCACGTGAACTAGCGGGAAGCGGCCGGGGTATTTGTTGAAATAGGCGATGGGATCCTGACCACCTACCGTGATCCAACAGAGATCCATTTCGATTTTTACGAACTTGGGGTCGGTTTGCGCCAGAAGGTAATCGAAGGGGAGCTTTCCGTCGAGGCCATCCACTTTTTCAAACTCGAAAGAATGGTTGTGGTAGGCGAATTGGATGCCGGCTTTTTTCGTGGCTTCGCCAACCTTGTTGCAGGATTCGGCGAGGCGCTTGTAGCCCTCGGCGGTGCGTGATTTTGCATCGAGATAGGGGCAGACTAAAAATTTCTGGCCGATGATGTTTGCGCCGTCGATGATTTCCTGCAAGTTATTTTCGAGCGTTGGCGTCTTGCTTGCTGAGTCGGGCGTGCCGCCCATGGGATGGTGCGCCGACGGCGAGGTGAGGCCGTTGGAATCGAGAAGGGCGCGGACTTCCTTGGGAGACTTGCCGAAATAGCCGGCGAATTCGACTTCTTTGTAGCCGATTTTGGCGACGCCCGCGACGGTGCCGTCGAAGTCTTGCTTCATGAGGCTGCGGACGGTGTAGAGCTGCAGACCTACGCGATCGATATGATGGACGGCAGCGGCGGCCCATGTTGGGCGCGCGATGGCGCTGACAATTGCAGTGGCGATGGATGATTCGATGAAGGTTCGTCGGTTCATGGCGGGAGAGAGTGTACTCCTTTCGGGGCTTGCGTGGGAGTGGTTGCGAAAAAAAAGGCGGCTCTCTTGCGAGAGCCGCCTTTCGTTATGGGGTGTAGTTAGAAGTAGAAGCGCAAGCCGAGTTGCATGCGGCGTGGCGCATGCGCGCCGGTCAGGTGCAGGAAGTTCGAGCTGTCGAGGTTTGCTCCCGGGGTGGCAGTGTCCATGGCGATGCCGTTCGTACCTTCGGCTTGGTTGTTAATTTGATCGAATTGGGTGTGATTGAACACGTTGAACAATTCCCATTTGAAGTCGAAGCCCATGCGTTCGTTGATGGCGAAACGCTTGGAAAGGCCGGCGTCGAAGTTCAAGCGGCCGGGGTAATTTAGCGTGTTACGCCCGACATTGCCAAAGGTGAGTCCTGTTGGGAGGGCGAACGCCGCTGGGTTGAAGATAACCGGTCCACGGACGTCGGGGAACTCGGTCTGCGGTATGCTCGCGCGCGGGTTGCCAACGAGATCAGGACGCGAGCCGGTGCCTACGCCGTTGCCGACGCCTGCGTTGTCGCCGTAAGTGGTGCCGTTGGTCACGCTAAAGGGAAGGCCAGCCTGGGCGACGGTGATGCCGGAAATCTGCCACCCGCCAAGCAGAGTGTGCGTCAGACCGGACGCCTTGAAGAAAGGCAAGCCGTAGACGTAGCTGATGCTCAGGTTATGGCGCATATCGAAAGTGGAGCTGGCGCGATTCGCGGCCGGATCGTAGGCATTCACAAAAGCAGTGTCGCTGCGATCGGACGAATCGTCGATGGAATGGCTGTAGGTGTAAGCCGCGCTGAGGGTCAGGTCGCCCACGGTGCGGTTTGCGGAGACCTGCAAGGCGTTGTAGATGGAATTTGCCTGGGGCGCCAGCTGGGTGATGTTGCTGAAACCCGGGAAAGCGGTGCGCAGCGCGTCAGCACTATTGCCGCAGGCGACCCACAGATTTGACAACGCTGCGGCTGGCACGGGAGTGCCGTTACCGAGCGTGCCCGAAGTGGGGAAACCTCGGGCGTTGGTTGTAAAGTTGGCGCAGTCGGCAGCGACAATCGGTGTCCCCGCTGGGTACGGGTTGCTGCCCGCAGGTACCGGCAAGAGTTGGTTGGAGTCGCTCACCAGGGTCAAATGCGTGCCCTTACTGCCGACGTAGGCTACCGAGAGAACTACGTGAGATGGAAGTTCCTTCTGAACGTTCAGGTTCCACTGCTGCACGTAGGGCCAGATGGCCTTGTTGGGAATGGAATTGACGGACAATGGAAAGAGCAGTCCGCCACCACCGATATTGCCGTATCCCACGACGTTAGCCTGCGTCGAGGTGAGGGCGACCGGCGGTGAATTTTCCAGAGATTCGGTATTACCTTCATTGCCGTTGGTGTGTTCGAAGAAAACGCCGTAGCCGCCACGGATGGCCATCTTGCCGTCACCCTTGGGGTCCCAGGCGAAGCCCAAGCGGGGGGCGGGGTTGAAAAGGTGGCCCGACAAACAGCCGGCGTTTGAGGATGGGCCGACCGTGGCCGCTGAGAAGCCAGGGACGACGAAGGTTCCGCCCTTGCCGCCGCACTGGATAATGCCATTGAGCGGATTGCCGGTACCGGGTGAAAGGGCTCCTGCGCTGCCGGTTACGTTTCCGTTGTAGTCGATCGCCGGAGAGGCGCCCGCAACAAAGGCGGTAGGTTCGAAGTTAAAGGCGTCTTGATACTTCTCACGGTAGGTTCCAAAGAGACTCACACGCAAGCCGAGGTTGAGGGTGAATTTCTTGGTGACGCGCCAGTCGTCTTGGAAGTAGGGCTCGAAGATCTTGTAGCGGTTGTAATATTTAACGGTAGCGTTGGACTGCTTGTAGCTGGCGATATTTCCCATCAGCAAATCCGCGAACGAGTTACCCGTGCTGATAGGAGATGAAGTGCTAAAATTCAGCAGGCCCTGAACGTCGACGCTATTGTCTTCATTCTTTTGCGCGGCGGCGAAATAGGCGCCAAATTGAAAGGTGTGAGTGCCGACGATTTTAGTCACATTGTCGCGGTAGGTGTATGTGGGGTTGGCATTGTTCCAGGGGAAGTACCCGGTGTCTTGGCCGAAGCTACCGCCATAGGCAGTGTTATTCCCTAGCTGGATGGCGGGTAACTTGCCGCCGAAGCCGTTGGCGAAGAGTGTGCCCATCGCAAACCCGGCGGGAAGCGCTGGGGCATTCAGGATATTGAGAAAAATGTGATCCGCGGTATAGCTAGCGACGAACTCGTTTAATAGGGTGGGCGTCACATTCGCGGTGAGGCGCGCCACAAAACTCGAGCCCGGGCCAACGAAGTTGGTATTGATGTTGTTGAAGCTGGAAGTTCCCACGCCCCAGAGTGGATTAGCGACGACAGTTGACCAGGAATCGTGGATGTAGCGGAACGTCAATCGGTAGTTGTCGGTGATGTTGTGATCGACGCGGACCAACTCTTCGCGCCAAGTGGTCGGGAGCGAGACCGTCTGAGCGAACGAAGGGAAGCCGGCATTCGTGCTGTTGGGCGCGGGGATGAGCGACTCAAGCGCTTGCCCAACGGGGCTAATGGGCACCGCCGCTGGATTTGGAACGTTCGGGCAATCCGGCCCCGGGCACAGGTCTGAAAAGTTGCCGCCGCGCTCGGCAACGGATGGAACGTTTTGAGTAATCGCGTTGGGGTTCGCCTCTCTTCGCCATTCCTCAGAAAAGAAGAAGAAGGTCTTTCTCTTGTCAGCGTTGTAGTGATGCGGAATGTATATAGGGCCGCCGATGGTATAGCCGAAGTCGTGCTTCTTATAGGGCGGGTTGGGGTCGCCTGGTTCGCCGCCGGATTCCCATGGTTTCGCGTTGAAGAAGTCATTGCGCAGGTATTCGAAAGCGCTGCCATGGAAGGAGCTGCCTCCGGACTTCGTCTCGACTTCGATGGTGCCGGAGCCGTTGCGGCCATACTGCGCGCCGTACGTGGATGTCAACACCTTGAATTCGGCGATGGCTTCGATGTTTGGATAGACGTTCAGCGTGGAATTGCTGCCGTTGTCCATGTTGTCGCCGCCGTCCAGCTCCCAGTTGTTGTACTCGGTGCGGCCGCCATTCATGCTGTACGCGACGTTACCGTTGACGCCGACGGTGCCTTCATCCTGGTTGGTCTGGCTTACGACGCCCGGAGTGAGGGTGACGAGCTGGGTGAAATTGCGGCCATTCAGCTCCAACTGGTTGACTTGTTTGCCGCTTATCGTGGTGCTGAGTTCCGAGGAGGCGGTCTCGACTTGAGCTACGCTCTCGCCGGTCACGACGACCTCTTCTGAGACGGAGCCTACCGTCAATTGCGGGTCGACACGGAGACTCCGTGCGACGTCCAATACCAGGCCGTGGGCGGTGTATTTCTGAAAGCCCTTGGCGGTAACGCTGAGGTCGTAGGTGGCGCCGGGCAAGCCGCCCGCGACGTACGCGCCATCGCTGTTGGTGACGGTGGAGCGAGTCAGGCTGCCAGCGGTGCTGGTGATGGTGACTTCGGCGCCGGCAACGGCTGCGCCGCTCTTGTCCGAGACGGTGCCGCTGATGGAGCCGGTGTCTTGCGCGCTTGCGAGAAACGGAAGACACAAGACCAGAATCGCGCAAAAAAGAATTCGCAGGGCTGTGCAGTTGCTGACGTAAAAAGGGGAACTACCAATACAACGCGGATGAGAATATCCCTTCACTTTTAGTACCTCCGGTATCTCTAAGTTGAACGCTTGGAAACGTGAGGGAGAAACGCCTGCCGTCGCGCGCAACACCGCGTCGCCACTCGCCGGAGACAATTCATCGAGTACAGCCCCCACCACTCGACCGGAACAGCAAGCACCCACTTGGCTATTAAAACGAGTTAATACGGCATTACTGCGTGGCTGTCAAGCACGATTTTTTGCATTGGTCCCATGAAGATAATAAGGGGAGGACGAATTTTGGGAGCGGTTTGAGCTGAAAACGGCCACAACTACGAGAAGCGGCTTGAATTCAGGCGTTCGGGACTGGACACTACGTGGTATGAATTCGAGGATTTCCACAGGACTGGCAAGTTTCTTCTTTCTCCTGCCCCTGGCAGTTTGCGCTCCGGGAACGGCAAGCGGGGTCGGAGGAGGTCCGGGCTCGCCGACGGAGACTCAAGATGCTGCGCCCTCGGTCGCGAGTGCTCACGTCGATCCGCAGGTGTGGTTCGCCAAGGGCGAAGCTGCGTTGAATAGAGGGGATCTAGATGGAGCGGAGGCTGCGTTTCGGCACGTGATCGCCGCGGATCCCATGGCGGGGGCGGCCTATTCAAACCTGGGAGTCATTGCGATGCGCCGCGAAAATTGGGACCGCGCCCTGACGCTGCTACAGAAAGCGGAAAAACTCGAGCCGGCCATGCCAGGAATACGGCTAAACATCGGGCTGGTGAAATATCGGCGCGGGGACTATCCGGGAGCGGTGGCGCCGCTGGCGTCTGTCGTGCGGGACCAGCCGAACTCTTTCCAGGCGCGCTATTTGCTGGGGCTTTGCTATGTGTTTACGGTGCACTACGCCGAGGCCGTTTCCGTTCTAGAGCCGCTCTGGCCGCAGGCTTCCGACAATTTTATGTACCTCTATGTTCTGGGGATTGCCGCGCACAATGCCGGTCAGAAAGAACTCGATGAGAAGGCGCTGGCGCGCTTGGTGGACGTTGGCCGCGACAACCCGGAGTTTCATCTCATTTTGGGCAAGGCCTATCTGAACCGTGAGGAACCCGACAAGGCCCTCGTTGAGTTGCAGCGCGCCGAGAGCGTGAATCCGGACATGCCGTTTCTGCACTTTGGGCTCGGGATCGCGTATATGCGAATCAACGACAACGAACATGCGGAAGCGGAATTTCGCAAAGAGATCGCGGTTGATCCGGGTTCGGCCGACATTTACGAGCAACTGGGCGAGTTTTATTTGAAGGTGGGAAGGGATGCGGAAGCCGAGAAGGAGTTTGAAGAGGCGTTGCGGCGCAACCCAAGGATGCCGGGGTCGCTGTTCGGATTGGCCAAGATCCATGTGCGGCAGGATAAGTATGAACAGGCGCTGCCGGAGATTGATCGAGCGGTACGGCTTGCGCCGGATAGCCAGAACGTACACTTCATGCGTGGGCGGATTCTGATAAAACTGGGGCGGCGGGAGGAGGCGCAAAAGGAGATGACCGCTGCCAGGGCGTTGATCGATACCTCGCACGAAAAGGAAAAAGAGCCTGGCGCGATGGACGAAGATCGCGTGCGGAATCCGGAGTTGGCGCAGCCTCCGCAATAGTGGCGCGGCTTTGGGGTTGGTGGACGCGCGCGTCCGGGCGACTTCTTCGGTGTGCCAAGACACGACGACCGGGCGGAGCCCTTCGAAGCTCAGGGTAAACAAGCCGGGCCCCTACAACGAAAATTTAAGCGGCGGAGCTTGCCACGAGCCGCGGGCCTGTTCGATGCGTTCGGCAACTGCCAGCACCAGTTCTTCTTCGTGCGGGCGTCCAATCACTTGCACTCCGATGGGCAAACCTTCCGGGGAAACTCCGACAGGAACGGAGGCGCCTGGGCAACCTGCGAGATTCAGCCACTGCGAATGGCGCATGGATGTGCGATAGCAGTGCGGGGAATTTGGGCGATAGGTTCCTTCGCCATGACGGAATGCGGGGGACGTGGAAACCGGAGAGAGCAGGATGGGGACGTCCTGCAACTGACTGAGGATTTCGGCGCGGATGTTGTCGCGAGCGGCGCAGGCGGAAAAGAGCGCGTCGAGCGTAATAGGGCTTTCGGGCGCGGCGTAGTAGAGATACTCGCGGAGGATCGGGCTGAGTTGTTCTTCGTGGCCTTCGACCGTTGGACCGAACAGATGCGCGACGACAGGCCCGAAGAAAAACCACCAAATGTCGAGGGCTCGATCGAGTCCGGAGAGTTGGAACGGTTCGACGGAAAATCCCTGGTCCGCCAAGAGGGCCGCCGCCTTTTGTACCGCCGCTTCTGTTTCCGGAGAAGCTTTGGGAAGCGCGCTGCTCTCCAGCAGACCGATGCGTAGTCCTTTCAACTGCGTGCTTCCATCAATGTTTGAAAGCGGCACCGGCGCTGACAGAGCGTCGCCGGGATCGGGTCCCGCCAATACTTCGAACAGAGCGCGGACATCGGCGATCGTTCGCGCGATCGGTCCTACAACGCCGAGCCAGGAAAGTAAACCCGCACCCGGCGGAAAATGTCCGGTCGATGGCACGCGACCTGGAGTGGGCTTCAATCCACAGATGCCCGAAAAATGTGCTGGAGCGCGGATGGAGCCGCCGCCATCGCTTCCGACTCCGCCGAACGAGCATCCGGAGGCAATCGCAGCTACTTCGCCGCCGCTGGAGCCGCCCGCGCTTCGCGAGAGATCCCAAGGGTTGCTGGTTTTTCCGATCAGCAGATTGTCGCTCTCGTAGGCCATCAGGAATTCGGGGGTATTCGTATTGCCAAGGATGATCGCGCCGGCCGCACGCAGGCGTGCTACCAGTGGCGCATCGTGTTGCGCCACGTAGTCCTTGCGGAGCAGCGAGCCCGCCGGACAACGCAATCCTGCTACGTCGATGTTGCCCTTGATCGTGACCGGCACGCCGTGGAGCGAGCCGAGCGCGGCGTTCCGCGTTATCGCGGAGTCCACCTTTCTCGCTTGTGCCCTGGCGCCTTCCGCGTCGAGGTTCGCGAATGCGCGCAGCTTCGGGTCGAGCATGGAAATTCGTTCGAGGGTCGTCTCGACAAGTTCCGTTGTCGAAATTGCGCGCGTACGAATGGCCGCTGTAGTGTCTGAAATTGTCGAAAAAGGCGAAAAGTTCATAGATTTTGCCTGGTGAATCTACGTCTCGAAGCCGCGGCGGTCAAGTCTCGCAGACAAATGCGTGCTTCAGCGAAATCAATTGACGGTTCGGCGAGGAGCCGGGAGAATCAAACGGATACTCCGTCGCCGCGTGCCATCGAGTGCTTTATTCGCGACTAAAGAAAGACGTTGCCGATGCCAAGATCCAACCCGCGCACGAGTTTGTTCGTGATCATCGCGAGCATTCTATCGACTTGTGCCGTCGTTACGTTCGCATTGCGTTCCCGATCCGCGCGCGCTCAGGAAGCGCCGTCCGCCACATCGACCGCCACGCAGAACACTGCCGCCGGCGCGACGGACGCGCTGCGGCTCAATACGCTGGGCGTTGCGTACATGAATCAGCAGAAATTTGCGGATGCTCAGAAGAAATTTGAGCAGGCGCTGGCCGCCGATCCAAAGTTCGGTGTCGCTCGCCTCAACCTGGGCGTGGCGCTACTGAGCCAGCAGAAACTTGAAGCGGCCCGCGCGGCCCTCGAGGAAGCAGCGCGCCAGCTTCCGCAAGATCCGTACGCCTGGTACAACCTCGGACTTGTATATAAAGATTCGAGCGAAATCGAAAAAGGTATTGCTGCTTTCCAGCACGTCACGGAACTTACGCCTGAAGCGGACGGCTTCTATTTTGTGGGCTATTTACAATCTCAGGCGCAGCGCTACGACGATGCCATCGCCGCTTTTCTGAAAGCGCTCGCTGCCTATCCATTCCATGCGTCGGCAGAGTTCGGCCTTGCCCGCGCGTATCAACGCAAGGGTGACGCGGCTGCCGCGCGCGAGCACCTGGCCCGATTTCAGAAAATCACCACCGAACATTTAGGTACGCCCTTTGGTGCGGGCTATGGAGATCAAGGGCGCTACTCGCTTGCGGAACTCGCGCGCAGTCCGGCGACGTCGGCTCCTGCGGCGATCAAGGTCACCTTCAAGGAGCAGCCGGTTGTCGCGGCCCCCGCGAGCGGCGGAGCTGCGCTGGTGGGACCGAGTGCGGGAGCCTGCTTCATCGATTACGACGGCGATGGCAAGCCCGATCTTTTCCTGGTAAGCGCGACGGCTGACGGAACGAGTCGTTTGCTCCACAATCTGGGAGGCGGACGGTTCGCGGATGTCACGCAGGCCGCGGGGCTCACGCTGAGCGGCAATGGGCTGGGTTGCGCGGCTGGAGATTTCGACAACGATGGCCACACGGATCTCGCTGTTTGCTTGAGCGACGGCGTTCATTTGCTGCGGAATAAAGGCGATGGGAAGTTCGATGATGTTACGCAAACTGTCGGAATCCGGCGTGAGAAAGGCTGCGTGGGTGTCACGTTCGTGGACTACGATCACGACGGTGACCTGGATCTGTACGTGACTTCTCAGCCCGCCGCTGCCGCTTCGACGGAAGCAAAGGCTCACAACGTTTTGTGGCGTAACAACGGCAACAGCACCTTCACCGACGTCTCAGCAGAGACCGGCCTCAACTTCGACGCTACGGGCGCCGGGCTCGTCACCACCGATTTCAACAACGATCGCGCCATCGATTTTGTGTTCGCTGGAGGAACGGCGGGCGCCTCGATTTACTTGAACCCGCGCGAGGGGAAATTCACGCCCTCGGCCGCGATCGATTTCAAGAAAGAGAATCTTCCGCCAGCGGTCGGCGTGATCGCTTTCGACTTCGACAAAGATGGCTGGATGGATTTGGCCTTCACCCACGCGGGCGCGCCCGGCGTTAGTTTGTGGCGCAACGTCGAGGGCAAACGGCTCGAGCGTGTGAAGTTGCCTGATTTGCCGTGGGAACGCGGCTGGGGAATTTCCGCGATTGACTACGACAATGACGGCTGGCTCGATCTTGTCGCGGTAGGGGAAACTGCGAGCGGTGGGGAGTTGCGCTTGCTCCGGAATCTCGGCACAAGCGGCTGGGCTGATGTAACGAAAGATGTGCATCTGGACGCCGTGAAACTGTCGCAGCCACGAGCCATTGCTGTTTCTGATGTTGCGGGTGACGGCAATCCCGATCTGATTGTCACGCAGCTGGGTGGGTCTCCGCTTTTGCTTCGCAGCGAAGGCGCGGCTCAACACTCATGGATGCGCATCGACTTGAAGGCGCTCAACGACAACAAGAGCGCGATTGGCACAAAAGTTGAACTGTACGCGGGAGCCCTCTATCAAAAGTGGGAGGTGGCGGGCGCGTCCGGCTATCTCGGCCAAAACGCACCGTCGATTCTCGCTGGACTGGACACGGAGAAGAATGCGGAAGTCGTGCGTCTGTTGTGGCCCACCGGCGTACCCCAGGACGAAATCAATCTCGCGGCGAAACGGGAGCAGAGCATTGCCGAGTTAGATCGCCGAGGCAGCTCCTGCCCGGTTCTATTTTCCTGGAATGGTCGCGAATTTGAATTCATCGCAGACATGATTGGACCAGGCGTTGTCGGCCATTGGGTCGCACCGGGTGAACGCGATGTTCCCGATCCCGATGAGTATTTGAAGGTTGATGCGCGCAGCGTTCGTCCTCGCGACGGTCTCCTCAGCTTCCGCTTCATGGAGCCGATGGAGGAAACCGTTTATCTCGATCAAGTTCGGCTTCTGGCCATCGATCATCCGGCGGCCTACGACGTTTACCCGAATGAAAGATTTGTCAGCGCTCCGCCGTTTCCGGAATTCCGCGTAATCGCTACCAAAGACGCTCATGCTCCGGTAGGTGCGTGGGACGATCGTGGGAACGATGTGCTGGCTCTGATTGCCAAGCGCGATCGCAAATACGTCACCGATTTCGAGGAGTTACCCTTCGCCGGTTTCGCTAAGCTTCACTATCTGGAGCTCGATCTGGGCGTCTGGGACGCGAACAAGCCGCTCCGCCTGATCCTCGACGGCTACACCGACTATTTCACCGCGACCTCAATGTATTCCGCCGATCAAGCTGGCATTAAGGTGATTGCGCCCTATGTAGAAGCGCAGGACGATCACGGAAAGTGGATCCGCGTGGTCGACGACATGGGCTTCCCTGCGGGCCTCGAACGAACGATGGTCACGGAATTGACGGGAAAGGTACCGGCTGGGACGCGGCGCATTCGCATCGTCAACAATTTGAAAATTTATTGGGACGCGATTCGTATCGACCAAACTCCCGATGCGCGTGACGCGCGCGTCGCGGAAGTCCCGCTCGCAAACGCCGCACTCGAGTATTTGGGATACCCACGCGAGATCCGGCTGACGCCCGCAAGCGATACCACCTATTCGTATGCTCAGCGCAGTATGACCGGCCCATACGCGCACGCCGCCGGCAATTACACGCGTTACGGAGACGTACACGATCTGCTAAGCCACTCCGATGACCGCTTTGTGGTTTTTGGTTCCGGAGAAGGAGTCAAGCTCGACTTCGATCCGCGGAAGCTTCCGGCGTTGCCGGCGGGCTGGGTGCGCGATTATTTCTTTTATTCCGACGGCTTCGAGAAGGATCTGGACTTCTACGCGGCGCACGCCTTTACGGTCGAACCACTTCCACGCCACTCACTGCTTTCTTATCCCTATCCTGCCGGCAAAGACTATCCCGCTGACGCCGAACACCAGCAGTATCAGTTGGACTACAACACCAGGCAGCGCTCCGATCGGCTTCCGCTGGATCTGCGTTACCACTATTCACAAAAATAAACGCCACGCGACTCCGAATCTTTGCAGCGATCGTTGTCGTGAGATCAGCCCTTCTCCGCGAGCAGCGTATCGCGTATTTCGTTCAATTCCTTTTTCTTCTTTTTGTCGACATCCGGAAACGCCAAATCCAGTTCGCTAAGCGCCTCCACAATCGCCGACGCCACCACCAGCCGCGTAAACCACTTATTGTCGGAGGGAACGACGTACCACGGCGCATGCTTTGTGGCCGTGTTCTGAACCACCTCCTCGTATACTTCCCTATAGTCTTTCCAGAAACCGCGCTCCTTGATGTCATCCATCGAGAACTTCCAATTCTTTTGGGAATCTTCCAGCCGCGCCAGAAACCTCTTCTTCTGTTCTTCCTTTGAGATGTGAAAGAAGAACTTCCGAATCACCACCCCGTTCCGCGTCAAATACCGTTCGAAGGCGTTGATATCTTCGTACCTTTCGGTCCAGATGTGCTTGGTCACCAGGCCGTCTGGAAGACGCTCGTTCCTCAAAAGCATGGGATGCACGCGAACGATCAACATCTCCTCGTAGTACGAGCGATTAAAAATCCCGATCTTTCCCCGCTCGGGCATCACCTTGTGGCAGCGCCACAGAAAATCATGATCCAGTTCTTCGCTGGTCGGCGTCTTGAACGCGTGGACGTCGCAGCCTTGTGGATTCACGCCGGACATCACGTGCTTGATGGCGCCGTCTTTGCCCGCCGCGTCCATCCCTTGAAAGATCAGCAGCAGCGCCCAGCGATCCTGGGCGTAGAGCTTCTCTTGCATCTCGCTCGCCAAGGCACTGTTCTGTTCAGTCAGTTTCTCGGCATGCTTCTTGGATTTCACTCCCCTCGTTTCCCCGGGGTCGAAGTCTTTCAGATGGAACTTGCTACCCTTTGTGATGCAAAAAGGTTCGGCAAGCCGGGTCGCTTCTTTAATCAGTTTTCGGTCGTTCATAGTCACTGAAGTGTAGTACAGCTGCTCAAGTTTTGTAGGGGCGCAGCTTTGTTTGTCCAGCTTTGTTTATCCTACGGCTCCGGCGTAAGAAATTGAAGCAGGCTCGCACTGACAAGAAAACGGATGAGGTCAGAACAGTGAGCCTAATCCCCAGCCAAGAGCGGAAAACCGGTCGTGCACGTGAAACAAGGAACCGTCGGGCATGGGCAGCCAGCGGTTCAGCCGCAGCACATTGATCGCGTAGTAGACGCGGATGGGCACGCCGACTCCAGGCACCATCCAATTCAGTTGCACGCCCATGGACGCGTGCACGATCTGATTCGTGGAATCTGCGAGCGTTGGTCGAGATGGGCCCAGCCAGTTCAAAAGCAACGCTCCCGATCCTACATCGAAAAAACCCGTTGCCTCGGTTCCAGCGGCCAGGTGCATGCGGTACTCGGCGTTAGCGGCACCCACCAGATCGGCTCCTGCGGGCGTCGCGGAATATTTCGCTTCGCCGCCCGGCGAAACGGAAGATACGACCGCATCCGGACCCAGCTCTCCTGGACGCAAGCCCCTAACGAAATCGTCGCCAGCGAACAGGCGCGCATAGGCAGGGAGTTGGCCCGAATAGCTTCCCGCGCCGGAAAAGCTCGTCCGAAAGGCCCAGGAGTCTTCGTGATGGAAGATGGGATCAGGCGCCACGCGTGCCCACTCCGCCTTCGAACGCACCACGCTCTCGCTGCCGCCCAGCCAGCCTCCGGAAACCGAATCCGCGAGAGTGATTCGTTCATCGCCGGTATCGCGTGTCCATCCGAGCCCTGCCGCGTGGCTGGACGTTTGGGTTCCCACGCCGCTGGCGGTTAATCCCGTAACACCGCCCGTAACACCGCCCGTAACACCGCTCGCAACACCGGTCGATAACGCCGGTGAATATTGCGTATTTGCATGTGACAGGTCGTACTTGATGCTGAACGTGTCCGTATTCGTCAGCGCGTAGTTCCATGCGGCGTTGACCCCTTCACTCTCCTGCTTGAAGAATGGCCCCTTCACGCTCCCGGAAAGCCGTGGCCGAAGAAACGTATTGAAGGCGGAAAGCGCCAACGATCCACGCGAACCGAGGAAACCCTCCTTTGCGAATCCGAGGGCCAATTGCATGCATTCAGGCCCGCCCTCGATGTGCGAGGAAAGGAGTTCTTCGCGGTCGAGCAGATTGAAAACCGTATACGCAATACCGAGGGTGCTGCCGAATTGCCCGTGCCCTCCGGTCAGAAATGCGCGCTGTTGCCCAAGCTCCTCCACGCGTATGGTCACGTCGGCGGTATGAGAGACTTCGTCGGTCTTCACATGAATGTCTTCTTTCTTAATTGGCTTGAAATAGCCGGTTCGTGCCAAACGGGCCAATCCTGCTTCCAGCAACCGATCATCGAATGGCGCTCCCTCTTTCAGAAGAATGCGGCTGCGAAAATAACGGTCCGGGAAATGATGAATGCCGCGAAACTCCAAGCGTCCCACCATATAAGGCGGCGTCGGGTTCCGATCGAGCAGGATTCGCACCGAACGAGAGTTCGGATCCAGCGTGCGAATCGCCTCTACGTTGAAAAAGTTTGCTTCCTGGTTGCGACGTGCCTTCGGTTGCGCTCGCGCCTGCCAGGCCCGGCGAAGATTCTCGACCGTTCGCGCCGAGTATGGGCGCCCGGGCAGCGCCTCGGTGGAAGCGGTTGGGGACTTGTGGGCAGCGGTAACGGCCTGCGCAAGGTCCTCGCTGGTCCTGACCGATTCAACTCGATACATTGGGCCAGCCTCGATCGGGATTCCGACAGCAAGCCGCACATCCATCGTCTTTCGCGGCCACGGAATCCAGCGTTGCGAAGACTCCGCGTACTTCGATACCTGCGCGTCTCCAATCCGCACTTCCGGATAGCCATGATTCTCGTAGTACGCCAGGAGCCGTTCGCGATCCCCCTCAAACGCTTCCCGCGTGTAGGAATTCTTCCCTTGCAGGGAGCCGAAGAGAGCGCCAAGGTTTATTCGGCGCATCTGCCGCTGCAATAATTTCGCGGACACTTCGGGATCACCCTCGAAAGTTACCCGGCTGACCGGAAGATGCGGCCCATCGGCAATCTCGAAGCGCACGCGAACCGTCGCGTTGGCAGTTTGGACTCGTCGTATTTCCACGCGTGATTCGGGATGCCCGAGCCCAGCTAGAGCCGTCCTGATCGCGCGGCCGATCTGCTGCACAGTTACCAGATTTTCCGGTTCACCCAACTTGGGTGTGAGCTTCTTCTCCGCGACCAGCTTGGCGATCTGTTCTTGTGAGAGCAGACGCGAACCCGAGTATTCAACGCCCGTCAGGAAGAGATTTTCTTGAAGGTCGAAGACCAGCCGCACGTGTTGGGGGGCTGGTTCAGGTTGACCGGGCAGTCTGTCCGCGACCTCGACACTCACACGGATGGCCGCGAACCACCCGAGTTTCGCCAGCGCACGAACGTCGCGCGCAATCCGTTGATCGTCAAACCGCTCACCTGCGCGGCTTGCAATTTGCATCCGCACTGCTTGGGGAGAAATTCGCCGAAGGCCGGCGAATGCAATCTCGTCGACGATGGGAGCGTCGTTAGCCTCGACGGAAGGAGAGGCAAGCTCCACGTCGCGTGGAGGATCTTCCGTTCGCGCCGCGAGTGTCGCGCCCACCAGCAGCGACACCACTACCGTTGTCACCATGACCTGGCGTTTGCGCATCTCTCCTCGCACCAAGGAGGATGACTACACGCTAACGGATGACGCGCATCGTTGCGGGGTTGTCTCTCGCGGTGGCGCGACAAATCGCGAGCCACAAATAGCGAAAAGGGCTCGTCAAAAGCAAACTGGCTCGCCCCGGAAACGGGACGAGCCAGCATGAGCTTCCTTTTAGGATTGTGGAATTACCGTTTCACTTGTCGAATACGACTTGTCCGGTCGAAGGATTGAGGACGACCTTATCGGCCCGCTGATTGTTGAAATCGAACATGTTCTCTATCGAGCCAGCAATTTGGTCGAACGAGCCATTTCCGATTTGCGGCAACTCCCAGTTCTCTTCGATAAAACGAACAACGGAGCTTTGGTCGGTCAACGTGTGGTCCACAAAGTTCTTCTTCGCGTACGGGGAAACGACAAGGAACGGAAGTCGTGGCCCGTATCCGCAACGCGCCTGTTGAGCCGCAAGCGAGCCAGATCCGGTGCCGCAAGCGCCAGGAGCCGAGAGCGCGTCGGCCTTGCTGGTCGACTGATTGACGATTGGCGGCATGACGTGATCGTACCAGCCATCCGAGTCATCCCAGGCGATAATGACCGCTGTCGATTCCCAGTCCGGAAGCGTCTGTAGGAAATTGATCGTGGTGGTGATGAAGACTTGCTCATCGAGTGGCGACGAATTGCCCGGGTGACCATCCTGAGCGCGGTTCGCCTTCAGATAGCTGACCGCCGGAAGCCCGTTCGCGAGGGCTGACTGTTGGAACCAGCCCAGATCGTAAATGTGATTCGCTTGGCCGTCATGCCCGACCTCGCTGAGGTTAGCCGGGGGAAGATGATGTGGATTTGAGGTCGCCTTATAGTACTGAAACGGATTGTGGTGCGCGCTATAGGCCGCCTCGGGTGTCCCGTCGATACGGTTTGTCGTCGTTGCGCATTTTGCTGGGACAGCTGGTGTATTACCGTTCGCAGGGGCAAAATCGGTCGTCGGTTTGAAACCGCCCTGGAACCATCCCCATGAAATACCCTTGGCGCTCAACAAAGTGCCAATGTTCTGGTTTGTGCTGAGCATTCCAATCTTCTCGGAACCGCTGCAATCATCGTAGAACGGATCGGGATCGCCGATCACGCTGCTGGCAGTAACGCCATTGAGAGTCGTTGTGACAACGTCGCCGGCTGCCACCGCACCCACGTCCGTCGCCAGGTCCGCACCACCGGTCATACCGGAAACGACGTTGATCGCTCCGGGCGTCGATGGCCCAAAGACAGTATCGAACGAATTGTCGTTCATGGCGAAGTGCTGCGCGTAGTTCCACAATCCGGTTACCGTATTCCCATCGTAATAGCCCATCACGATGCCCGCGCCCAGCGTCGACACATCCGGCCATGTCGCTGCAGAGCAAGGCGTCGCGGTGAACTCCGGGAACTTGTCCATCAGTCCGCTATCGAACGCCTGTTGCTCCGGAGTGTAGTCGTGGTTCATGTCGCACGTGTAATTCTGGCTGGGGTCAAGCCTCACCGGCTGGTAAAGGACGGCGTTCTTGTCCTGGTTGAGGTTGTGTTCAAGCATTCCCTGGATGAGTCCATTAACGCTCGGGGTGGTGGACTTGGGGTGAAACTGCACTTCTTCGCTCGGATTCGTAGCGTTCGGATATGTTGCGAAGTAGTGGTCGAACGAGACGTTTTCCTGGAAAATCACGACGACGTGCTTGATTGGCGTTGTCGTGGTGCCACCGCCGTTTCCCTTTCCATTGGGGCCTGCGAATACCGGGCCCGGTGTAACCGCTGCCAGATTCGTAGCCAGCAGGACAGCCGCCATCCAACGTAAATTCTTGCGGATCATGAACTCTCCTTATTGATTTTGAGCGACATAACGCCTGAAGTCGCGCAGCCTCACGGGGCGGGGGCCTGTAGCAGCGCGATTGGCGGTCGGAAGCAAACGTGCATCAGGTTGATACGCTTCCGTTGTTATTGGCAGATGACATTCCGATGAACTCTTTATCACGAATTGTAAAAATTTCCGCCCGCACTCATTGCGCCGGGAGTCGCGGCTCAACTTGGATCAGGCCCATCATGCCGGAGTCTTCGTGTTCCAGCAGATGACAGTGATACGGAAACAATCCGATCGAGTTCGCATCTCGGAAGTCCACGCGCAGCTTTACTCTGGGAAACACGGGATTTTTTCCATCCCAATAAGGAACGTTGACGGTGTCCCGCAGAAACGGTTCGTTGATCGGAAGGCCAAACCACTCAAGAAGCGCGAAATGCACCTGGTGAATATGAAACGCGTGTAATTCCTGGCTTCGGTTTTCGATGATCCAGTCTTCCACGTCACCCTGATGCGCAACGATGTTGGGCACGTCGGATGCCGGATCGAAAGGTTTGGGAGCTTGACCGTCAACCGTCAGATAAAAAGTGGTCGGGCTGTTGGTATCATGAGGATCGAGAGGCGTCTCCGTAAAATACAGCTTTCGAACGCGCGTCGGTGTCACATCCCGCAGCCACGCGGTTTGTGATGGCGGGAGCGGAACGGGCGATCTTGCGAGTACCGACCGCGGCTCCGGTGCCTCCGGCTTGGAGATAATGGTTGCGATCGGCCGCGACGGGTCGTTCTCGCCAACAGCGCCGGTGTTCACGCTGCGTGTCACCAGGGTTGCGTGGGAGCCTTGCGGTGGCCCCTTCATGACGAACTCGATTCGCCCCCCTGGTGGGACGCCGAGATGACTCAACAAGATGAAGTGGTTTCCTGCCGTGCCCTTGTCACGAATCGGCACGCCGTCCAGCGCCACGACTTCCACCGCCTGAGCCTGTCCATCAAACAGCAATTGCAGACTCAAGTAGGTGATTGCCGACGCGTTGAGCACACGCCAGAGCTGCCGCTCGCCCGGTTTCATCGTGATCGTCGCGGGTGGATAGTCCGGATACGGAACGGGAACGAAATTTAGAGTCAGATCCTCGGCAGGCTTGCCGGTCCCCGTTCCCGTATTCGTCACATCGCCGTCGGCATCCAGAACGACCGGCGGTAACGACTTGCCCGCATCTGTGGACGGCTCGGCTTGCGGATTCAGCAAGTTTTGATCGCGAATGACCAGTACACGTTCAGGAAGCCCCGCGAGATCCGGGATCGCCCTCTCGATTCCTTCGACAATCAGGGCTCCGGAAGCTCCGCCGAGAACCTGAGCTTTGGTAAAGCCATGAATGTGAGGATGATACCAGTACAATCCCGGCGGTTCGTCCGGGGGAATCTGAAAGCGATATTGGAACGCGGTATCGCCCGGCTGGATTAAGGTGTGTAAGACATCGTCTTGATGACAAACCGCGGGCACCGTCAGGCCATGGAAGTGGAGATTAGTCGACGCCGGCTTCATCGCGCCGTTCGCGCAAGAGTCTCCCGGCGTTCCACTCGTCCCGCCGCCCATGTTCATCTTGCCGTGAGGTGCCGCTCCCGCTGCGGCGTCCGTTCGCGACCCGCGTCCGGTGCCCTCCGATTCGGCCGCAGCCTCGTTCTTGAAATTCAGAATTACCGTATCGCCCGGTTTTACCCGCAGCGTCGGAGATATCTCCCCGTCTGTCGTGACGTAGCAATATCGTGTCTCCCCTTTCGAACTGACATAACTGCGAAACGCCAAGTCCACCTTGAGCTGGCCATCAACGCTGCGCAAATCCTCAGGCTCGCCGACCTCCGCGCCCTCCGCCGGGCGAACACAACCGACCGCCGAGGCACCGTAGTGGCCGATCTTTAGATCGGCCCTCCCCGCAATCGCCGATCCGCCGTTCGCACCGACCCTCGTTGCCGCGTCCTGCCCCACACAGCAGCTCGCGCCAATCACACCCGCCAAACACAACAACACCACACGCCGCAAAGTCCAGCCCCCACTCTATTCAGAATCGCGCCAGGAAAGCCCGTCCCCGGATGGCCAATCAGAATCGAATCCCCAGAAACTCCCGCACTCCACAATTACGCGAACTTTGTTACTCCCAGGTGACAGCCGCGTGAACGCCACGTCGGCGCCGGTACCGGCACCGACACGCGTTGACTTCGCCGCACTCCGCTCCTAACATGCCCGGTTCATGCCAAAACAAAAGCCCACTCGTGCCTTCCGGCTCCCACATCCGCAACCCGTCGACGCCCTCGAATACGCGCGCTTCACAGGTATCCCCACCTTCATGCGTCTCCCGCACATTACGCAAGCCGCAGAACTCGACATCGCCATCATTGGCGTGCCCTTCGACGGCGGCACAACCTATCGACCCGGTCCGCGCTTTGGCCCGCGCTACGTCCGGGTCCAATCCGCGATCATCCGTCCCTGGAATCCCGTCCTCAAACTGAATCCCTTCGAAAAATATCGCATCGCCGACTTCGGCGACCTCCCCGTAAATCCTCTCTCGATTGAAGACACCTTCCGCCGGATCGAGCAAGGCATCGCTCCGATCCTCGCCGCGGGAGCGCGCACCGCCTGCGTGGGCGGCGACCACTCCATCAGCCTGCCGATTCTCCGCGCTATCGCGAAAAAACACGGCGGCCCCGTGAACCTGATCCAGTTCGACGCCCACAACGATCTCTGGGACGAATATTTCGGCAGCAAGTATTCTCACGGCACGCCATTCCGCCGCGCCTTCGAAGAAGGCTTGCTGCAAGACGGTGGCGTCTTGCAAATAGGCCTGCGCGGCCAGGTCTACGGCGAAGATGATTTCGATTTCGCTCGCGAACACAAAGTCCGCATGGTCACCGCGGAGGAATTCCACGAAAAGGGAATGGCGCAAGTTCTCCGCCACCTGAAAGCCTTCCGCAACAAACCCGTCTATGTCACGCTCGACATTGATTCGGTCGATCCAGCCTACGCGCCGGGCACCGGTACCCCGCAAATAGGCGGTTTCACCAGCATCCAAATTCTGCAACTAGTCCGTGCCCTACAAGGCCTGAACATCATCGGCTGCGATCTGGTCGAAGTCTCCCCACCGTTCGACAACGGCGAACTAACGAGCCTCCTAGCCGCCAACCTCCTCTACGAACTCCTCTGCGTCCTCTAAACCGCGTCCTGTAAATGCCGCCTCATCTAAACGCAACCTCCCAACGAGATTCTCGCCTCAATTGGTAGCGCCGGCATCCTGCCGGCTCCAATGCAGAGGCGCGCCTCAGCGCGTCCCAGCAAACGCCTCGCAAAACCGCCGCGCCGGACCACCGTCGCAGCCAACACCGCCGCACTCAATATCCCCGCATTTCCACAGTGCGATCGCATCGATTGGCTTTTGTTGGTCCCCGCACTACAAAACCGCCACACCCATTCCCCCCGCACTACAAAACCGTCATTCCGACCGGAGCACGCCGGCTTTCTCCTCCCGTTCGCTTCCTGTTTACCCCGGACGGTTTTGCGAGGCGAACGGGCCGGCGGGCGCAGTGGAGGAATCTCTCTTGGATGTCAGCGCCGCAGCGCCCTGCCTTCCAACTAGCATCACCGACGCCGCTGTGCTATATGACCGTCTTCCAAATCGCGCGCCAATCGACCAACCATTGCCCACGCTAGCCCGCAAACTCCGACTCCACGATTATTTCGCCTTGGCTTTCGGCACAATGATCGGCACCGGCTGGCTCGTCCTGATGGACGACTGGCTAGGCCGAGGTGGCCCGCTCGGCGCAATCCTGGGTTTCGTCCTGGGCGGAATCATTCTGCTGCCAGTAGGCTACGTCTACGGCCAATGGGTGCTCCGCCTACCCGACGCCGCGGGCGAAGCCGCCTACACCGCCCAGGTCTTTCCACCGATTGTCAGCTACTTCACCGGCTGGATTATGCTGCTCGCCTACTTCATCGTCTGCCCCTGGGAAGCCATCGCCTTGGGCAAAATCGCCGCTTACATTTTCCCCCAGCTCGATTCGATGGAGGTCTATCGTGTCGCGGGCCAGCCGGTTTTCCTGCTCCGCTTGGTCTTGGGCATTGCACTCACCATTTTTCTGACCACGATCAACTACCGCGGTATCCGTCTGAGCGCCAACTTCCAGAAGGGCATGACGACGATCGTTCTCTTGATCTTTCTAGCTCTCGTCGCCATCAGCGCTGTCCGAGGCTCCCCGGCAAACCTTCACCCAGTCTTTCACTCTGCTCCGTTAGTTTCGATCCTGTTGACGCTGCAGATCGTTCCGTACTTCCTCACCGGTTTCGAGTCTGTGCCCAAGTACGCCGAAGAAGCCAACCCCGAATTCCGCGGCAAAACTTATATGACCGCGATAGCCATGGCCCTGGGAGTCGGCGTCTCTTTCTACGCGTTCTCGCTCGCTGCGGTCTCCTACATTGCCCCGTGGCAAAGCCTCTTAGGTCAACGTTTCGCCACGGCCATTGCCTTCGAGCACGGCCTCGGCAAGCACTGGCCCGTCCAACTCATCCTCGTCATGGCCATGTTCGGCCTCTTTCAATGCTTTAACGGCAACTTCGCCGCCGCCACTCGGATGATCTTCGCCTTCGGTCGAAACGGCTCGGTCCCGGCGCCGTTAGCCCGCATCCACCCGCGTTTTCAAACTCCCAGCAACGCGATCCTCATCATCGGCGCGGGCACGCTCGTGGCCCTCTTCCTCGGCGATGCCATCCTCGTCCCGGTAACCGAAGTTGGTTCCGCTGCCGCAGCTTATGGCTGGCTAGCGTCGTGCGTCTCCTTGCTCCTCGTGCTTCGCCGGGACGCGAACCACGGTCGCGGCACGGATAGCGCCGGCTTCCAACCGGCTCCGACTCCTCCGGTCAAACTCCGCATCATCGCCACGTTCGGCGCCGTCGCCGCTTTCGCGCTGGTTCTGATGAAATTTCTCCCAGTCTCCCCCGGCCACTTCACCACTGCCGAATACATCGCCCTAACGTTCTGGCTGGTGCTCGGCGCGATCCTGCATTCCCGCCGCACAAAAACTCAGACTGTCTAGGACTCCGCGACGTCTTCGCTCGGCAGGCCCGGCTTCTGGCGAACTATTTTTCCTGCTGCTTCTTCCACTCCGCCCGGAACGCCGACTCCCGTTCGGTGATATAACTCGTATATCCTTCCGGATCAACAAACGGATTCGCCGCGCCATCCTTCACCCGCGCGAATTTCTCCGCCATCCCGTAGTAACCCCCATGCGCGCCCAAAAACACGTCGCACGGCAAAGCCCTCCATACGCGAAACGCGCGCTCGTAGTCCAGCGCGATCTCTGGATACGCCGCGTTATTGACCAGCTTGTATCCCAGATTCACATTCGGGCTGCCAACGATCACCACGTCGTATAGCTTCCCATCTGCGCCATCGCGCGCCTTCATCGTCCACGTCGTGCAGCCCTTCGTGTGACCGGGTGTCTTGTGCGCCACCAGCACCACGCCTCCCAGCTTCACTTCATCTCCGTCGTGCAGCACGCGATCCACTTTCGTCGCTGGATACAAATTCTCCGGCGTCCCACCATACTGAAAGTCCGCTTTCCCGCCTGACTCCACCACCGGCACATCCCCATCCATCACCATATATTTCGCGCCGGTCAATTCCTTCACTCGCGCACTGCCCGCACAATGATCCCCATGCGCGTGGCTGATCAGCAAGATCTTGATGTCGCTGAACTTGAACCCCAGCTTCTCCACACTAGCCTGGATCAGCGGCACGCTCGCCTCCAGGCTGCTGTTGATCAGGATGTGCCCCGCGGGCGTCGTAATCAGGTAAGACGCCAACCCCGCGCTCCCCACGTAGTAAACGTTGCCCACCACGCGATGCGCCGGAAACGCCGCCAGCCAATCGTTGGCCTGGCCAGCAGGCGCGCCAGCACCCTGTGCCCTGGTCGCGCTACAGGTGATCGCAGCAATCGCGCAACACGCGAACACTCGCAGAATCAATTGGGTCTTGTTCATGGGACGGAAAGTACCACACTCCGCCACGCCGATGACTTCGCCTCTCCGCCGCCCCATGTATAATCTTTCTTCGACCACCGATGATCCCTTTCCTCCACTTAGGCCCGCTCACAATTCCCACCTTCGGCCTCATGGTCGCAACCGCTCTGTTCGTCTCGGCCTACGTCTTGCAAGCCGACTTCGACCGGCGCCGACCCCAACTTGAGAGAATCAAGGGCTATGCCGGCAAACGTGACGAAGGCTTCCTGGTGATCGGCATTGCCGGGCTCGTCGGGCTGGCAGGCGCGCGGCTATATCACGTGCTTGAAAGTCCCGCTGAATTTTTTGCCGATCCCTGGCCGCAGCTCTTCAGCCGCTTTGGCTTCGCATGGTTTGGAGGATTTCTCGGTGGATTCGTCGCGCTGCTTTTTCTTGCGCGTCGCTTGAAAATTCCCGTGTTGGAATTCTTGGACATCTGTGCCCCGGCCGCTTGCGTCGGCTACGCGATAGGCCGCATCGGTTGCCTGCTTTCTGGCGACGGCGACTATGGCATGCCCACGTCACTTCCCTGGGGTATGAGTTTTCCCAACGGCGTGGTGCCGACAACGCAGCGGGTCCATCCGACGCCGCTCTACGAATTTTTCATCTGGCTGGCGATCGCCGCCATCCTCTGGCGCATGGGAGCGAGGTATTTGCGCGAACCCATGGCCAAGGGCGAAATCTTCTCCCTGTATCTGATTCTCACCGGCATCGCCCGATTTTTGATCGAGTTCATCCGCATCAACCCGCGTTCCTTCTTCGGAATGAGCAACGCGCAAACCGCCAGCCTGGCCTCGATCGCGCTGGGCGCCGGCTTGCTCGTGTACGTCAAGAGCCAGTTCCGCGCCCTCAAGAAAACCGCAGCGGCATAACGGCAAAATTGTGGCGGGTGGGCAAGCAACGGCAGGCAGACGCTTCGTCGGCTCTGTGAACTCTGTGCTCTTTCCTCTGAGCCTCTGTGTTAAATCTTTTTCCGCGTTCAAACCATGCCGGATCACAAACGCCGCGTCAGAGCATTTGCCGGAGGACGTATTGCAGGATGCCGCCGTGCTTGTAGTAAGAGACTTCTTCGGGCGTGTCTACACGGGCAGTGGCGGTGAAACGCTTCTCTTTTCCGTCGGGAGATTTTGCACGGACAGTGATCGCGCTGCCGGGAGCCAGTGACACTACGCCCTCGATCGAGAAAACTTCGTGGCCGGTCAAACCAAGCGATTCGCGAGTTTCGCCTCGCTGAAATTCCAGCGGGAGGACGCCCATGCCAATCAGGTTGCTGCGGTGGATGCGTTCGTAGCTTTCGGCAATCACCGCACGCGCGCCGAGCAGGCGCGTGCCTTTCGCGGCCCAATCGCGCGACGACCCCGACCCGTATTCTTTGCCGGCGATCACAATGAGCGGCACCCCAGCCTCGCGGTATTTCACGGCGGCGTCGTAGATGCTCATTTTCTCGCCGCCGGGAAGGTAGAGGGTCCAGCCGCCTTCGGTGCCCGGAGCCAGTTGATTCCGCAGGCGAATATTTGCAAACGTGCCACGAACCATGACTTCGTGATTGCCGCGCCGCGCCCCATAAGAATTGAATTCGTGCGGCTTCACGCCGTTAGCGACGAGATATTTCCCGGCCGGAGAATCGACCGGAATCGATCCCGCGGGAGAAATATGATCGGTCGTGACGCTGTCACCCAGAATGGCGAGCACGCGAGCATCGTGAATATCCGCGAGCCCCGGCGGCGTCTTCGGCATGTTCTCGAAATACGGAGGCAGCTTGATGTACGTCGATTTCGGATCCCACTGGTAAAGATCGCCTTCGGGAACCTTCATCGATTTCCAGTGCGCGTCGCCCTCAAAAACTTCGCCGTACTGTTTGAGGTACATCGCGGTAGTAACCGAAGCGCGCACCGTCGATTCGATTTCCTGCGGCGTGGGCCAGATGTCGCGCAAAAAAACGGGCTTGCCATCCGATCCCGGTCCAAGCGATTCGGTAGTGAGGTCGAGATCCATACGCCCGGCAAGCGCGTAAGCGACCACGAGCGGAGGCGACGCCAAATAGTTGGCGCGCACCAGCGGGTGGATGCGTCCTTCAAAATTGCGGTTGCCGCTGAGCACCGCGACCGCGACGAGATTGTTGTCCTTTATTGCAGCGCCGATCGCGTCCGGCAGCGGCCCGCTGTTACCAATGCAGGTAGTGCAGCCGTAACCGACAAGGTTGAATTTGAGCTTATCCAGGAACACATTGAGGCCGGAAGCCGCAAGGTAGTCCGTAACAACTTTGGAACCAGGCGCGAGACTCGTCTTCACCCAAGGCTTGATCTGTAGACCGCGCTCAACCGCCTTTTTGGCCAGCAAACCCGCACCGAGCATCAATGATGGATTCGACGTATTGGTGCAACTGGTAATCGCGGCTATGACCACCGCGCCGCTGGAAAGATCGAAGGAATCGCCGTTGTTGCGCACGGCAACATGCTTGTCCGGCGTGCCTTCAACCACCTTCGTGAAAGAAGACTTCGCCTGGCGCAGCGGGACGCGATCCTGCGGGCGCTTCGGCCCAGCGACCGTCGACTCCACGCTAGCAAGATCAAGGTCCAGCTTGTCGCTGAACAAAGGCTCGGGGGTCGAATCTGTGCGGAAGAGGAACTGTTCTTTGCAATAGGCTTCGACCAAAGCGATCTGTTCCTGAGTGCGCCCGGTGAATTGCAAATAGTCAAGAGTTTCCGCATCAACGGGAAAAAAGCCCATGGTCGCGCCGTATTCCGGCGCCATGTTGGCGATCGTGGCGCGATCGGGAACGCTCAAGCTGGAAAGCCCAGTGCCGTAGAACTCCACGAATTTGCCGACGACGCCTTTTTTGCGCAGCATTTCGGTGACGGTCAGAACGAGGTCCGTGGCCGTGGCGCCTTCGCTAAGTTTTCCGTGCAGCCGGAAGCCGACAACTTCGGGAATGAGCATCGACGAAGGCTGGCCAAGCATGGCGGCTTCCGCTTCGATACCCCCGACGCCCCAGCCAAACACCCCAAGCGCGTTCACCATGGTGGTGTGCGAATCAGTGCCAACCACCGAATCGGGATACGCCTCGAACTTGTTCCCACTGGGCATCGCGCACACGACGCGCGCGAGATATTCAAGATTGACCTGGTGACAGATCCCGGTGTCGGGCGGAACGACTTTGAAATTCTGGAAGGCGGTCTGGCCCCACCGCAGGAAGGCATAGCGCTCGACGTTGCGTTGAAATTCCAGCTCGGCGTTCAAGCCAAAAGCATTGGCGCTGCCGAAGCTGTCGACTTGAACGGAATGGTCAATCACCAGCTCGGCGGGAAAAAGCGGATTGATCCGCTTGGGATTGCCGCCCATGCGCTTCATAGCTTCGCGCATGGTAGCGAAATCGACGACGGCCGGCACGCCAGTGAAATCTTGTAACAACACGCGCGCGGGCATAAACGCGATTTCTTTTTGAGCGCCGTTAGGAGTCCACCCAGCCAGGAAACGAATGTCTTCGGCGTGAACGGTGCGCCCATCTTCAAAGCGCAAAAGGTTTTCCAGCAGGACGCGCAAGGAGAACGGCAATTTCGCAAGCGTGGCCACGCCCTGTTTTTCGAGCACTTCCAGCCGATGAATTTGGAAGGCTTGCGCGCCAACATTCAGCGTGTCGCGCGTCTTAAAAGAATTGCCTGCGGAGATGGCCATTCTGGCGGTCCTTTCCCGGAGTTCGCCACTCTATGATAGCCGAAAAGGAAAGATCGTGCGGCGAGGGATGGACTATCCATTTCCTCCCAATCGGAATCCGGCCGTCAGCGTCACGCCTGCAATGAGTGGAGCGCGGCGTCAGCAACCCTTGTCTTTCGATGGCGTTACCGGACGCAAGCCAAATCCCTTCAATAAAAGAGACCTGCAACTGTCGATTTCGAGCGACCTCGTTCGACGTTAGTGTAGAAGCAGGATTCAGCCGGTAGTAGCCGGACGAAGCCGAGATCCTGGCCCCCAAACAAAGGAGATGCGCCGATGCGATTCATGATGATAGTCAAGGCCAACAAGGATTCCGAAGCGGGCGTCATGCCCAGCGAAGAGCTGCTTTCGGCGATGGGCAAATACAACGAAGAATTGATGAAAGCGGGCGTGCTCTTGGACGGGGCTGGGCTCAAGCCCACTTCGAAGGGCGCGCGCGTCCGGTTTTCGGGCGGGAAGCCCACCGTGATCGACGGCCCGTTCACCGAGGCCAAGGAGCTCATTGCCGGCTATTGGATCATTCAGGTGAAATCCCGCGAGGAGGCCATCGAGTGGGCGAAGCGCGCGCCAGCTCCTCACGGGCCACACCAGGATAGCGAGATCGAGCTTCGGCAATTTTTTGAGATGGACGATTTTGCTCCAAGCGAAGCAGTCGATCGCCAGCGCGAGTTAGGCAAACAGTTGGAGAAAAAGAAGTAGCTGCGGCGGGCGCGTCAGCGTTGCGGCGGCAATTCAAACGTAAGGAGGGCAGATCGATGAAAAAAATACTGATTCCCGCGTTGCTGCTTGTTTCCGCCGTATTCGCGCCCGGCCTGAGGAATGCCGTCGAATTCCCGGATCGAACATGCGAAGTCGTCCAAAGCGTGGTCGCGCCACTGTTCTGGCACCTTTGGGACGAACTGTTGAACCGCGAGATCGCACGGTTGTCACAACCGCTCCCACCTGGCGGCGAAGTGATGGGTTGGCAGCCAGGCTTGCCGAACAACACGGTCGTGTGCATTTTCTTTCGTGTTTTTCTCAAGCACGTATTCGACCACGCCCTGACCAGGGCGGAGAAAAATGATACGTTCCTCGTGTCGATTCCGGTGGGCTTCGTTCGTCGCCCTGTAGAGAGGCAATTCTTGCGCGTTGCGCAACTCCCGGCAATCTAACGCCGAACCTAAACTTACCAAGGAGATCGTCATGAAATTTCTGAGCATGTACAAATCCGTAGAGAAAGGTCGGCCCCCTTCGGAAGAGGAAATGTGCGACATGGGCAAGCTGGTCGAGGAAGGCATGAAGGCCGGCTATTTGCTTGCCGTCGAAGGCTGCATGCCCACCGCCATGGGCGCGCGCGTTCGGCGCTCCAACGGCAATATCAACGTGACCGACGGGCCGTTCAGCGAGTCCAAGGAAGTGGTCGGCGGGCTGGCCATCATTCAGGCGAACTCAAAGGAGGAAGCCATCGCACACGTCAAGCATTTCCTGAACCACGTGGGCGACGGCGAATGTGAGCTTCGGCAATTGTACGAATCGCCGCAAGCACAGAGCGCGGCAAATTCCTAACCGACCTGAGCTGGAACACGGTGTCGCTTGCACTCGCAAGGCCTCTTGCTTAGCCTGAACTTGCTAGGCAGGAGGGCTCGCCGTGTCCGTCGCTGATACCCATCGCGCCATCGATGCCGTGTGGAGGATCGAGTCGGCCAGGCTCATTGCCGGGCTTGCTCGTATCGTTCGCGATGTTGGTGTGGCCGAAGAGTTGGCGCAGGACGCCCTCGTCGTCGCGCTGGAGCGTTGGCCCGAATCGGGCGTGCCGGACAATCCCGGTGCGTGGCTCATGGCCGCCGCAAAGAATCGCGCCATCGATCACTTTCGCCGCAGCAAGCTGCTTGAGCGCAAACACGAGGAACTAGGTCGCGAGCTGAAGTCGCAGCAGGACGTGGCCATGGCGAATTTCGACACCGCAAATCTGGATAACGATATCGAAGACGATCTGCTGCGTCTTGTGTTCGTGTCGTGTCACCCGGTGCTCTCGACGGAAGGTCGCGTTTCACTGACACTTCGTCTGCTGGGTGGCCTGACCACCCAGGAAATTGCCCGCGCCTTCCTGGTACCCGAGCCCACCGTCGCGCAGCGCATCGTGCGCGCCAAGCGAACGCTCACCGAGGCGCGCGTTCCTTTCGAGGTGCCGCGCGGGCCCGACCTTGCGGCCCGCTTGTCATCCGTGCTCGAAGTAATCTACCTCATCTTTAACGAAGGCTATTCGGCGACGGCCGGCGAAGACTGGATGCGCCCCGCGCTCTGCGAAGATGCGCTGCGGCTCGGCCGGATTCTTGCGGGGCTAGTTCCAAACGTACCAGAAGTGCACGGGCTGGTCGCACTGATGGAAATCCAAGCCTCTCGAGCGCATGCTCGCGTCGGCCCGAAGGGCGAGCCAATCTTGCTGCTCGATCAGGACCGCACTCGTTGGGATCACGTCTTGATTCGCCGCGGCCTCGCGGCGCTGCAACGCGCCGAGGAACTTGGAGGCGGACTTGGCCCATACGCGCTGCAGGCGGCCATCGCCGCGTGTCACGCCCGAGCGCACACTGCCGAGGAGACAGATTGGGAGCGCATCGCCGCGCTCTACGACGCCCTGGCACAACTGATGCCCTCGCCGATCGTCGAGCTGAATCGCGCCGTCGCGGTCGCCATGGCCTTCGGTCCATCGGCAGGCCTCGAAATCATCGATGCGATTGCATCGGAACCCTCACTGAAGGCCTACCACCTGTTGCCCAGCGTCCGCGGCGACTTTTTGTTCAAACTGGGCCGCTTCGCCGAAGCCCTGGCGGAGTTTCAGCGCGCTGCATCGCTCACCCACAACACCCGCGAACGCGAATTCCTTTTGGGTCGCGCCCAAGCGTGCTCCGCGGAGCCTTCACCACCCGCGCCACATTGAAGTTCTCCTGCTTTACGGGTATTTTCGCAACGGTATCTTCCCGACAAGCAGCCAATAAACAGAAGGAGGACTCCGTCATGTCGGCAGCGAGTGGGCAGGGCTCGATGGTGTTTGAGGGCGTCACCCCAATTCTCCGGGTACAGAGCCTCGAAGCCAGCATCCTCCATTACACGAGTGTCCTGGGATTCAAAATCGATTGGCAGACACCGTATTTTGCATCGGTATCGCGTAACCGGTGCTGCATCTTTCTGTCGCTGGGAGATCAGGGTCATACCGGCGGCTGGGTGTGGGTCGGCGTAAGCGACGCCGATGTGCTGCTCGAAGAATATCGGCGGACCGGAGCGAAAATCCGCCACCAGCCGACGAACTATCAGTGGGCGTATGAGATGCAGGTCGAGGATCCTGACGGCAACGTGCTTCGGTTTGGCTCGGAAGCCAAGAGCGACCAACCGATCGGTGAGTGGCTGGACATGCGCGGCGATCGCTGGGTAACCTCAAACGGGAATAAGTGGACACGCGTCGAACCCGCGTGAAGACGTCAACAATGTAGGCGTCGATTTGCCGCTGCGCAAGCACGGCCCCGAAGGGTATGAACACCATGACAAAACGGACGGCACTCGCTTTGGCTCTAATTGCTTTCTCCCCACTTTGTCTGCGGGCTGCTTCCGCAAAGTCCGCGCTGGAAGTGGCGGTGCTGGGTTCTGGCGGGCCGCGTGCCTTCGGGAGAGGCGGCTCGAGTTTCATCGTGGAGGTCGAGGGCGGACCGCGAATTTTGGTGGACGCCGGGCCAGGAGCGTTCCTGCGAATTGGAGAATTGAACCTGGATGTGGGAAAAGTAGACACGGTCTTGCTGACGCATCTGCACATCGATCACAGCGGTGACCTGGCCGCCTTTTTCAATGAGCGGGCGCTGACCAGCGACGGGCCCATCTCGTACCAGATTTTTGGCCCCGACGGTGCCGGCCTATTTCCCAAGACCTCGCGATTTGTTGACCTGTTGGTGGGAGCTGACGGCGCGTTTGCCTACCAAAAAACATTCGGCGCCCGCGAATCTTTTGTCGTCCATGATCTGCCGATTCGTCTGGATTCCGCGAGCAGCAAGATTGTCGACGACAACGGTTTGGTGGTGGAAGAAATTGCCACGCATCACGACGACTGTCCGTCGGTGGCCTATCGTATTTCCTACAAGGGCGTCGTGGTCGTTTTCTCCGGCGATATGGATGCATCCGCGCTGCCGAATCTGGTGCAGCTGGCAAGAAACGCGGATCTGTTGATTTTTAACTGTGCCGTGCTGGACCCGCCGGATTCGCCCTCACAGTTGTACGCCCTGCACACGCCGCCGAAGAAAATTGGCCAAGCCGCCCGCGACAGTGGCGCAAAGAGTTTGTTGCTGAGCCATCTAGCTCCCGACGTGTTGGGACGAGAGGACGCCGTGCGAAAATCAATTCGCACGTCCTTCACCGGACCGATTCAGTTCGCAACCGACAAGCTGCGCGTACCCGTCGGAAAATAATCGGCACCGGACGCCCCGCCCTGTAGCCGCCCTCTCCGAGAGGGCGGGGTTTAGAGCCAGCCCCGCCCAACCGTCTCAGTCAATCTCCACCCTCCATTTAGGCCCACGCTCCGTTTAGGTAGGTGCTTATGTGCACCCACAGCACCACCTCCGCTCCGGCCTCGCGGTAGTACATGTCGCGACTCTAAGCCCGCCGCCTCACCCTTCCGGGCTCAGGGCAAGAAGACGGCGGCAATGCGTCTCGAAGGTATACTTGGATCGATGAAGATCGTTCTGATTTCGACGTACGAACTGGGCCGCCAGCCTTTTGGCGTGGTGTCGCCAGCGGCATGGTTGCGCAAGCGCGGCCACCAGGTAGCGTGCTTTGATTTGACGCGTCAGGAATTAGACCAAAACGTGGTTCGTGCGGCTGTGTTGATTGCGATTTACTTGCCGATGCATACGGCCACGCGATTGGCGGCGAAATTGATTCCGACGTTGCGCGAACAAAATCCCGCTGCGCATATCTGTTGCTACGGCCTCTACGCGCCAATGAACGCGAAGTATTTGCGGTCGTTGGGAGCGCAAACGATCTTGGGAGGAGAGTTTGAGGGTGGGTTGGTTAGTTTGGCCGAGCGGATGAGTGCGCGGAGCAACAGCGGAGAAAATCCCTCCTTTCATGCACAGAGCGAACCGGTCTCCGAAGAACCCGCGACGCGGCACAAGAGCGTCGCACACGCCGACCCCGCGGCGCAGCTTGAACCGATCGTGTCACTGGAGCGGCTGGCTTTTGAGGTGCCCGACCGCGCCGGGATGCCCCCGCTCGCGAAATACGCTCACTTGATTATTCCGGGCGGCGGCTATCGCGTGGTGGGTTCGACTGAGGCCAGCCGCGGCTGCAAACACCTCTGCCGGCATTGCCCAATCGTGCCGGTCTACAATGGCGTGTTCCGCATTGTGAGCCGCGAAGTGGTAATGGCTGACGTGCGGCAACAGGTAGCGGCGGGCGCTCAGCATATCTCCTTCGGCGATCCAGACTTTTTTAACGGGATACGCCATGCGTTGGAACTCGTCACCGCATTTCATTCAGAATTTCCCGATGTGACCTACGACGTGACCATCAAGATCGAGCATTTGCGCAAGTACGAGCAGCACTTAAAGACCCTGCGCGACACCGGCTGCCTCTTCGTGATCAGCGCGGTCGAATCCGTAGACGACAGAATCTTGCACCGCCTGGACAAAGGCCACACGCGCGAGGATTTCTTGCACGTGGCGCGAACCTTTCGTTCTTTAGGCATGACGTTGCATCCGACATTTGTCGCGTTTACGCTGTGGACAACCATGGATGGCTATCTGGATTTGTTACGCGTGCTCGCGGCCGAAGAACTGGTCGAGAACGTGGCGCCGATCCAGCTGGGAATTCGCCTGCTGATTCCCGAAGGCTCGCGCCTGCTGGAGTTAGAGGAAGTGCGCCTTGGAGTCGGCGCCTTTGACGCCGAGTCGCTGGTCTATCCGTGGCAGAATCCCGACACGCGCGTGGACAAATTGAGCCAGATCGTGCAATCGATTGCAGCCGACGCAGACCGAAAGAAGGAATCGCGGTCCGTAGCGTTCGCAAAGATCTGGACGGCGGCCCACACCGCGGCCCATGGCGCGGTCGGAATCGAAGCGCCGCAGTTGGCACAACTATCCGGCGTAGCTGTGCCGTTCTTAAGCGAACCCTGGTATTGCTGCGCAGAGCCCACAAAGGAGCAATTAATTTCGATCGGAAGCGCAGCGAAGAAGCCACCCGAGCCGGCAACCGCGAGCGCCGACGGCTTCGTGTGAAATGTAGGCGCTGGGCTTCAGCCCGGCGAACCATGCCGAGCTCTTATCGTCTTTAATCGCCTCGGCAAGAGCATCCCTCAGAGAAAGGCAGCACGAGTGAAGCGCAAGCGAGTACTAGTTTTTGCAAGCAAGCTGGGATACCAAACCCGCAGTCTCGACGAGGCTGCCCGCAAACTCGCCGTCGATATCGTCTTTGTGACCGACCGCTGCCACCAACTCGACGATCCCTGGGGCGATCGCGCAATAGCTGTCCATTTCGAGTCGCCAGATGCGGCGGCATACGCGGTCTTGGAGGCGGTCCGCGCTAACGCCCAGCCCGTCGATGGAATCCTGACGTTTGGCGATCGGCCCGCCGTTGCGGCGGCCTACGTTGCTCGCGGTTTAGCTCTTGCTTACAACCATCCCGCCGCCGTCCAGGCGTGCCGAAGCAAATTACGTACCCGCGAAGTGCTTCGCGACGCAGGATTGCCTGGACCGTGGTTTCGCACCGTAGCATTGCATCCCCCGCCTGAGCCGGCGCTTCTCGGCATTTCCTATCCGTGTGTGCTCAAACCGATGTCCCTTTCCGCGAGTCAGGGAGTCATTCGCGCCAACACCCGAGAGGAATTCGTCGCCGCCGCGGAAAGAATCCGAAAGCTACTGGCATCGCCGGAGATTCTGGCCACGCGCGAAGCGAATCTGGATCAGGTGATTGTCGAGGGCTATATCCCCGGCAGAGAAGTAGCCCTGGAAGGCTTGTTGACCGATGGCCAACTCCGCGTCCTGACGATCTTTGACAAGCCCGACCCGCTGGAAGGCCCATATTTCGAAGAAACTATTTACGTGACGCCCTCGCGCCTCCCGGAATCGCAACTACGCGGCGTTGAGAGATGCGCTCTGGATGCCGTGCGGGCATTGGGCCTGACGCAAGGCCCTATCCACGCGGAATTTCGCATCAATGAGCACGGAGTGTGGCCGCTGGAGGTTGCCCCGCGGCCGATTGGCGGGCTTTGCGCGCGCGCCCTGCGATTCCAGCACCTAGACGACGGCGGCCTGATCGGCCTGGAAGAGTTGTTGCTCCGCCACGCGCTGCATTTGCCTGGCGCCGATTGGCCCCGCGAGTCCGAGGCCTCGGGCGTGATGATGATCCCAGTTCCGCGAAGCGGAATCTTGGAAAAAGTGGACGGCGACGACCAGGCCCGGGCGATAGTGGGCATCAGCGAATTACAGATTACCGCACGCCTGCACGATCACATCGCGGCATGGCCGGAGGGCTCCACTTATCTAGGGTTTTTATTTTCACAGGCGCAATCACCGGAAGAAGCCGAGAGCGCCCTTCGAGCCGCACATGCAAAATTACGATTTACCATCTCGCCGCGACTCGCGGTAGAACACCCGGCGACCAGAGGCATGGTCAGCTAGGAACGGATTGCGCTGACTGAGGGCGAGCTAAAGAAAAACTGGCGAGCGAAGTGGTCCGGGAAAAATCAGCCCTTGGCCTTGGGCGCCACGTAACCTTCCGGAAGCTTCGATCCCTCACCGAAGAAAAACTGCTCCATCTGTTCTTCCATGATTTTCTGCGAGTTCGGGTCGAGCGGGTTAAGCCGGTATTCGTTCATCACCATCTTGGAATGTTCAATCCACAGCTTCCAGGCGTCTTTCGATACGCTCTCGTAGACGCGCTTGCCGAGTTCCCCTTTCCAGGGGACGCGATCCAGCCCCGGCATCTCTCTTCCAAACTTCACGCAGTGCACCATGCGCGTCCCGGGCTTGACCGGTTCGGTCGGCGCTGGAATAGGATCGCAAGATTCATTGGCCATCGGGGCTCCTGGAAAACAGTAGCACAGACACTCTTGTCTGTGTCGGCGTAAGCAGCGCCTGGATGGATGCCAAACGAAAGGCGCATCCCTGAATTTCGACGATACCCCAAGCAGCAGGGAAATTCCACTTCGGGGGTGTGAAGTGCGGCACCAAGCGCTTAATCATACCGCAGATCGTTTGTCGTCACCGCGAGACTCACGCTAAGATAATTTTTTATACATTGCATTGGAGGATTTCGTTATTGCCCAGTCAAATACTTTACCCAGGAAGACTAGCCGTGGCTTGGCGCCGCGAGTTTGACAATTTGGTGGCCGCGAAAGCCGTCGATCGGCTATGGGCAAAGGATGTGACCCTGTGGCAGGGCCCCGAAGGCCAAAAGCGATCCGTAGGTGGGAATCTGGCCTGGCTCGATTTGCCGGACCACATCGGCGCGTATATGGAACGCGTCGCACAATTGGCGGAATCCACAAAACAGGAAGGCTTTCGGGACGTGGTCCTCATTGCCATGGGTGATTCCAACCTGGCCGCGGAGACTCTGTTAAACACACGCGCACAGAAACGATATGGAAGGGTATTTCTTTTGGACAGCACCGACCCCAGCGCTATTCGCGCCGTCGATAAACAGCTGGACTATGGAAAGACTCTGTTTGTCGTCGCCAGCAAGTCTGGGAAGAGGATTGAGACTCACGCGCTCCTGCTCTATTTCTTGAACAGGCTCAAAGCGCAAGGCGTAGGTGACCCTGGCCGATGCTTTGTCGCGGTCACGGAAGCAGATTCGTATCTATCCGTGCTAGCGAAAAACTACGGATTTCGGTCCACCCTCCTTGAGTCACCAGGCATCAAGGGCCGTTATTCATCTTTGATTCATTTTGGACTGTTACTGTCCGCGCTTTGGAACGGCGAGCCGCAAACCTTCGTGTCGCAGGCTGCGGCCATGCGCGACGCGTGCCGGCAATCGGCTGGTGTCGACAAAAACCCAGCCCTGGGACTTGCTGCATTTCTCGCGGCCGGCGCGCTCGACGGGAACCACAAGCTTCTTCTGCTAGGTACAACGAGCACGCGGAACTTGACCTACCGGATAGGACAACTGGTTGGCGCAAGCATGTGCAAGAACGGACATGGATTACTTCCGGTATGCGATGAACCTCCCAGATGGCTGGAAATCTACCGTCGGGGCTTCAGTGCCGCGATTCTAACGATGCGCGAGGACGAGAACTCCGAGGTGACCGAATTCGAGACCCTGCTAAGGAGGGCCGGGCTGCCAACCGTATCGATCGAGATAAATAACCCCGACGAGTTAGGTGTGGAGACGTTCAAGTGGGAAATCGCCACCGCGCTGGCATGCGTTCCGCTGAATGTGAATCCGTTTGATGAGCCGGACGTCCAGGAGAATAGAGGAAGGGTCTCCACCATACTTGAGATACTCTCGACCAAGCGCCAATGGCCGGCTCGTACCGCGAGGGTCCGCGAAAAGGGAATTGAACTTTACGCGGAATCCGAGACGCGGCTCCAGATTTCGACTTTGAATCTCTCCGAGGCGTTACGAACCTTCCTGGAAGCGCGGGAAGCCGATGGATATCTAGCGATCATAACCTATGGCGGCGACCAGCCCGCAACAGATGCCGCGCTCGGCCGATTGCGCGAACAGCTCGCTTCGCGGCTGCAAATTCCCGTGTTACTCAGTTCCGGTCCTCGGTATCTTCGCAATTTCGAGCAAGTGTACAAGGGTGGGCCATCCAGGGGACTGTTCTTGATTCTTACCACGGAACCGGCGGAGGATATCGGCATTCCTGGCGCCGGATATACCTTTGGACAGCTACAATTGGCTCTGGCGCTCAGCGACTTCGAATCGCTGGAGTTTCGGCGCACACTGGTCATGCAACTGCACTGCACTCAGGGCCTGGAGCAAGGTTTGTCGGAACTCGAGCTCGTGGTTCCGAAGCTCTAAAGCGTGCGTGCTCGCGGATCCGGCACCGAGTTGAGAGTCGCGAGCAAAATTGCCGGCTCAAAGTATATTTAGAAAAATGGCTTCGAGGGCGAGGTGTCGCGGGCGTGTCCAAAATCACTACGCTGTTTTGGGATATCGGTGGAGTAGTCCTGACCAACGGTTGGGATCGCGCGTCGCGGCGCGAAGCCGCCAATGTGTTTCATTTGGATTGGGAAGAGTTCCAGGACCGCCACGAACTCTCTTTTCCCGCCTTTGATTCCGGGCACATCACTTTGGACGAGTATCTTGATCGCACCCTATTTTACCGGCCCCGCTCGTTTACGCGGGAAGAGTTCACCGCCTTCATGTTCTCGCAGTCCAGGGAATTCCCCCAATCGAGAGCGCTCCTGAAACAGACCGCGCAATCCGGAAAATACTTCATCGGAGCGATCAATAACGAACCGCTGGAACTCAATCAATACCGCATCGAGGCGTTTGATTTGCGCCGCGATTTTCTGGTCTTCTTCAGTTCGTGTTACGTGCACGCGAGGAAGCCCGAAGAGATGATTTTTCGCGTGGCCCTCGAGGTAACCCAGCGGCCGCCGGAGCAATGCGTTTTCATTGATGACCGTGCTCTGAATCTCGAGGCCCCTCGGCGATTGGGCATCAATGCCATCCACTATCAGAACGCCCAGCAACTCCGCTGTGATCTGCAAAAGTACGGCGTTGAGGTATAGTGTCAAACGCCGTCCATCGCGCCAAGCAACGCCTGAATTTCACTCGAGGGGAGACCGAAAACCATGGATGCAAATCGTTCCGCAGGCGGAAATGGCTGTGATGCATGCACCGTGGTTTTGTTTGGTGCGTCCGGGGACCTCGCCAAGCGCAAGGTGATCCCCGCGATGTTCGACTTGGCGAGGCACAACTCCCTCGGTCCTCTGTATGCGATTGTGGGATACGCACGCACGCCCATGAACGATGAAAGCTTTCGAGCCTCCATCGGCGATGCCGCCAAAAATATGTCGGAAATCGGACCGATCGATCCCAAAAATTGGGAGGAATTCGCGTCGAACCTTTATTACCAACCGGGGGAATACGGCAAAGCCGAGGATTTCGTTAAACTCGCGCAGCGCCTGAAGGAGCTAGAGTCCGAAAAAAAACTGGCAGGCAACCGGCTCTTCTACCTTTCCACACCTCCCGAGGTGTACAAGGACATCGTTGAGCAGCTTGGCAAAGCGGGACTCGCGCGGCCAACTTGTCCCGATTCCTGGGTGCGCATCATCATTGAAAAGCCGTTCGGCCGCGATCTGGCTTCCGCAAAAGAGTTGAACAAAATCGTGCTGAACGTCTTTGCGGAACATCAGGTCTACCGGATCGACCACTACCTCGGTAAAGACACCGTACAGAATTTATTGGTGCTGCGTTTCAGCAACGGCATTTTTGAACCCCTCTGGAACCGCAACTATGTCGATCACGTTCAGATCACCGCCGCGGAGACCCTGGGCGTGGAGAGGCGCGGCGGATTTTACGAAACCACCGGCGCGCTGCGAGACATGATTCAGAGCCACGTCTTGCAACTCACGTCACTCGTCGCGGTGGAACCTCCCGCATCCTTTGACGCCACCGCGGTGCGAAACGAAAAACTCAAGGTGCTGCAGTCCATCCGGCCGTTCGATCTGGGAATGGTCGCGCAGTCGGTGGTGCGCGGGCAGTATGCCGCCGGCCAAATAGACGGCAAGTCCGTTCCAGGGTATCGTTCCGAACCCGGCGTCAGCCCCACGTCTCGCACCGAGACCTTCGTTGCCGCGCAAGTTTTGATCGACAACTGGCGATGGGCCGGCGTTCCATTTTATTTGCGCACCGGCAAGCGCATGGCGAAACGTACGACCGAGATCGTGATTCAGTTCAAACGTGCTCCACATATCGTGTTCCGCGAGCGCGACGTCGAGGCCAATCGCCTGGTCCTCAACATTCAACCCGACGAGGGAATTTCTGTATCCTTCGGCGCCAAAAAGCCAGGACCCGACATGGCCATCGGCAACGTCACCATGAATTTCAGTTACCGCGAAGGATTTGGCGATGGCGCGCGCAGCGCATATTCAACGCTGCTCGGCGATTGCGTGCGCGGCGACGCCACACTATTCGACCGGGGCGACAGCGTCGAGGCCGCTTGGGCGCTCGTCGATCCCATTCTGGATGTTTGGAGCGCGGCGAAGACCGCGAACGTACCGCACTATCCAGCAGGGAGCTGGGGTCCACGCGAATCCGATGTTCTGCTGGAACGCGAAGGCCGACAGTGGTTCAATTCATAGCTACAGCTGCAAGCGCATCAACACACAGGGCGAAGTAACGAACTAGGAACAGGGGGAAAGGTGATCCTTGCCGGTGACGTAGGCGGCACGAAGTGCAACCTTGCGCTTTTTTCGGAAAAGAGCGGGAAGCTGACGACCGTTTTCAAGCAGCGGTTTGCGAGCAAGGAGTTCGCGAAGTTCGAGCTGATCGTGAAGGAATTTTCGCGACAAGCGGCGTCCCATTTGTCTAGCGATCGCGTGGTCGCGGCGGGTTTTGGAGTGGCCGGACCGGTGATCGACAATCACGTTCGCGCGACCAATCTTCCGTGGACCGTGGATGCGAAAATTCTCGAACGCGAATTAGAAGTTGAAAAGATCGTGTTGTTGAATGATCTCGGAGCCACGGGACACAGTATCGAACACCTCGCGCCTGAAGAATTCACGGTCCTGAATGCGGGAAGGCCGGAGCCGGGCGGCACCATGGCGTTGCTGGCGGCGGGCACCGGACTCGGGCAATCGTTCCTGGTTTGGGACGGCACGCGCTATCGCATCGCGCCATCCGAGGGCGGGCATTCCGATTTTGCGCCGCACACCGAACAGCAGATCGAGTTGTTGCGCTTCATGCGCCGCCGCAATCCGCAGGTCAGCTGGGAGCTGATTCTCTCGGGCCGCGGCTTCCGCACCCTTCATGAATTTCTTGCTCCGGAAGTGAAGCACCGTTCCTTCGCGGATCCCGACGCGGATCCCGCACCGGAAATCACGAGCAAAGGCTTGGCTAAAACTTGCCCGGTCTGCGTGGAGACGCTGGATTTGTGGACTTCCATCTACGGGGCGGAGGCCGGGAATCTTGCGCTGAAGGTGCTGGCGCTCGGCGGGGTTTACGTGGCCGGCGGCATCGCGGTCAAAATCATTGAGAAGATGAAGGACGGAAGATTCGTCGCCGCGTTTAAGGACAAGTGGAAGTTTGAGAGCTTGCTCGCGAATATTCCGGTATCGGTGGTGCTGAACGAGTCCGCTCCGTTGCTAGGCGCCGCTTACGAAGCACTGGCTTCGATCCGCAGGTAAAGCGCGAGGGTCTTACGTAAACTTCGTCGAAGCTTTCGGAACTCAGCGTAAAGCAGCGCCGCGTCCCTGCGATTATCCTCCGCATGTCGCGCGCATGTCGCACTAACCTCGACCGTGTTAAACGTTACTTTGTTTGGTAAGCTGTGCCTTCGGGAGTATTTTGCGCGGAAAGAACGCGCGAGTCAGGTAGAGAACTAGGAGCTAGACATGAGCAGCGCAACGACAACACAAGCGATCGATTTGCAGAATTACGTTGGTGGCGGCTGGCAGCGATCTGCGGCCACCGAATACGTGGACGTCGCGAACCCGGCGACCGCGGAAATCCTGGCGCACACCCCACTCTCCACCGTCACCGAAGTGAATGCGGCAGTGCAGGCCGCGGCCGATGCGTTTCCCGCGTGGCGGCGCACTCCGCCGGGTGAACGCGTCCAGTATCTGTTCAAGCTCAAGAATTTGCTGGAAGAACACATCGATGAAATTGCGCGCCTGATCACCCGGGAAAACGGCAAGACCTTTGCCGAAGCCAAAGCCGAGATGCGCCGCGGTATCGAGAACGTCGAAGTGGCCTGCGGCATTCCGATGATGATGCAGGGCTACAACCTGGAGGATGTGACGCCGGGTGTGGACGAGATGCAGATTCGGCAGCCGCTGGGAGTGGTGGCCGCGATCGTGCCGTTTAATTTTCCGGGGATGATTTCGTTCTGGTTTTTGCCCTATGCCATCGCCTGCGGAAATACCTTCGTGCTCAAGCCGTCTGAACGCGTGCCGCTGACCATGCACTATGTAATGGACTTGGTTGAGAAGACCGGGCTTCCGAAGGGCGTTGTCAATCTCGTGAACGGCGGACGCGATGTGGTGAATGCGCTGTGCGACCATCCGCAGGTGCGCGCGATCAGCTTCGTGGGCTCGACGCCGGTGGCGCGGCATGTTTACGCGCGCGCGGCGGCCAGCGGCAAACGCATGCAGTGTCAAGGTGGCGCGAAAAATCATGTGATCGTGTTGCCCGACGCCGACATGGAACTGGCCACCCAGATCATCAGCGATAGCGCGTTTGGGTGCGCGGGGCAGCGGTGCCTTGCGGTGTCCGTCGCGGTGACCATCGGCGAAGCACAGAAGAAGTTTGGTGAGTCGATTGCCGACGCGGCGTCGAAGATTCACATCGGCAATGGTCTCGACGCGGGCGTGCAGATGGGGCCGGTGATCAGTCAGGAGAGCAAGCAGCGCATCGAGTCGCTGATCGGACAAGGCGTGGGCGATGGCGCCACGGCGATTGTCGACGGGCGCAACGCCAAGGTGCCGAATCACGAAGGCGGCAATTTTCTAAAGCCGACGGTGTTGGACGGTTTGCCGGCGTCGAGCAGTCTTGCGAATACCGAGATTTTTGGCCCGGTGTTGAGCCTGGTTCACGCAAATTCGATTGATGATGCGATGGACTTTTTGGCCAAGAGTCCCTACGGCAATCAAGCGTCTCTGTTTACGACCGGCGGGGCGGCGGCGCGGAAGTTTCGCTACGAGGCGCCGGCGGGGAACATTGGGATCAATATTGGCGTGGCGGCTCCCATGGCTTATTTCCCATTCAGCGGATGGAAAGAAAGCTTCTTTGGGATTTTGCACGGGCAAGGGCGCGATGCGGTGGAGTTCTATACCGAATCGAAGATTGTTGTAGAGCGCTGGTCGCGGCAGGAGACGCGAAAGTTCTAACGTTCCAACCAAGAGCTGATCCGCGCGCCGCGAATCCCTGTAGAGAGGAGCTTGCTCCTTCCGGCCACAGCGTCTTGGCCAAAAACCGAGCCCCTTTCGCCGCTCATTTTGTAGGCAGTGTCAACTGGTCTCCAAAATGAAATCCATTTCATCACCACTGAACATGACCACTAAACATGAGCACTAAACCAGTGCGGCCAACAGCGCCGCTGCGACTCGACGTCAGCGAACGGATTGAATGCGCCCATACCCTGGCTTCGCGGTTCTATACCGATGCCTCGATTTTGGAGATCGAGAAGGCGCGGATTTTTCGGCGCACCTGGCAACTTGTCGGGACGCTCGATCACGCTTGCGGTGAAGTGAACGGCTTGCAGCGGACGATTGCCGATCGTGAGACTTTTTTCACAGCGGAGGTTGCAGGCGAGCCGATTGTAGTGGTGCGCGACAAGGAAGGCACGCTTCGCGCATTCAGCAATGTGTGCCGGCACCGGGCTGGGCCGATCGCGTTGGGTAGCGGGTGCAAGAATGTGCTGCGATGCGCTTACCACGGTTGGACCTACGCTCTGGATGGTCGATTGATCGGGACGCCGGACGTGGAGGGCGTTGAATTTTTCGATCGCAGCACGATGGGGATGGTGCCGCTGCGGTTGGAAACCTGGGAGCAGTTCATCTTTGTGAATTTCGATCGGGGCGCCGAGCCGCTTTCGGCTTATCTCGGAGATATTCCCGAACAGGCGCGGGGCTTTCAGTTTGCGGGTCTGCAATTCGCTGAGCGGCGCGACTATGTGATCAACTGCAACTGGAAGGTCTATGTCGACAATTACCTCGAGGGCTATCACATTCCTATTGCACATCCCGGGTTGATGCGAGAGATCGATTATTCGCAATACCGGACGGACACGTTTCGGTATCACTCGCAGCAATTTGCGCCGATCCGGGCGATGAAGGCGGAGGACTCTGGTGATCGCGCCTACGCTCCGGGTAGCGGTACACAGGAGGCACTGTACTTTTGGATTTTCCCCAACTTGATGCTGAATATTTATCCGGACAATGTGTCGACCAATTTGATCGTGCCGCTTTCTCAGGACAAGACACTAACCATTTTTGAGTGGTTTTTTAACGATATTGCATCGGCGAAAGTGCGAGAGCGGATGAAGAAGGCCATTGCGTTCAGCGACGAGGTGCAGCAGGAAGATATCGGGCTGTGCGAGAGCGTGCAGCGGGGGTTGCAGTCCGCGCTGTACGACCGTGGGCGTTATTCGGTGAAGCGCGAGAATGGCGTGCATCATTTCCATATGTTGCTGGGGGAGTTTCTCGGCCAATCCTAAGAATCCTTGGGCGATCGTGACCGCGTTTTGCATGGTAACTAGCTGATTACCACCCTCCCCCTGGTTTTTTGTAAGTATTCATTCTAAAGGCTGTTAAAGTTCCTTGTTTTGATAGACTTGTGTAAGTATTGATTTTAAGTCACTTACCTGCGTCTTGCATTTGCGACGACCCGAAACGAAATTCCTCATTCTGAGGCTCAGTTCAAGTCAACGATCGGTTGGCCGGGCCTTGCCCAGACGGGCGAAAAAGCAGATCCCTCACCCCGCAAAGGGCGCGGGGATTCGGGATGACAGTTGCTCGGTTCCCAATTGCTGCGCCGAGGGTTGGCGAGGGTAAATTGGGGCCGGTAATCCCGGTGACGCTCGGGCGTCGAACGTGGCGAGCAGGATACTAAAAACTGAAAGAGCGCCGGGTGTGCCGGCGCTCGGTCGCAATTTTACCTGCGAGTTATTGTACCACGTGGATAGCGGAGGTTAAGAGTAGAGTTTTACGTTGTGGTGCGTAACGCGCTGCGTGTGCTGAGTTGCCGTCATTTTGGGGATTTGTCGGCGCGGGCGAAGTCGACTTCGGACAGGGCCTTGGTCACGGGGATTTGAGCGTAAATGGCGCCGCGTTGGTCGTAGAGTTCCGCGCGATCGGGATATTTAGCGATGAGATCGTCGTAGGCGCCGAGGGCGTCGAACCAGAGTCGATGCTCGGTGAAGATCTTGGCGCGGGCTAGGGCGGATTGGTAGGGATCGGTTGTGGGGATTGCGGCGGCTGCTTTGGTTATGGTTTGGCTCTCTTCTGCGGAGACCACCTCAAATTCAAGGGGTTCGCTGGCGAGCGGATTGGGGAGAACTTGGACTCGCCAGTAGTAGGTTTGGCCGGGTTGGAATTTTGTCGCGGGAGAATCCAGGCGGTAGTGGGTTTCTTTTAGTTGCTGGTGGACTAGTTGGGTTTCGTCTTCGTCGGTGATGATGAGAACGTAGCCTTCGTTGTGACCGGAGAAGGACCAGTCGAAGGTGGCGGATTGGCCGAGGAATTTTGCGCGTTTAGGGGCAAGAAGGATTGCGGAGGGGATGGCGGCGGTGCGGCTGCCGCCTAGCATGGTGGTGACTTTCTTTTCGGATTTGGGGTCGGAGATGTCGAAGCCGGAGAGGTCGGCGTCCAGGACTTTGCGTTTGGGCTTCGCGGTGGCGTCGGGCGTGGCGGATTTTGGATCGGGTTTCGGTTGTTGTTGGGCGCGGCTTGAGGAGTTTCCGAGTAGAGTGAGCGCGCAGACGAAAAGGAATTTTTTCATCGATGAACCTCTTTGTGAATGGGCTTACGCGAATCGCGATTCATGGATGGTGGAATGTCCTCGCGGTGAAACTCCAAGACCCAGATTCTAGAAACCGAAACAGCCACGGAAAACGTAACCCCAAGACCCAGGTTTCAAAAACCGAAACCTGGGGCACCCACGGAAGAAGCAACCCCAGGGTACCTTCCGTCGGCTATGGGCGCAGGTGGAGAACGATAATTTCAAGAAGGTGTCTCAGCCTTCGATGGTTCGACACTATACAGCGGAATTGGTGTTGTGAAGCCGCGGACCTGGGCTTTGCCCAGGGAGACTGTGGGGAATTGCTCGCGGACTTGTTCGTATGTTGCCGGGCTCAGGACCAGCGAGGTCTTGAAGTCCTTGGTCAGGGATTCGAGGCGGGACGCAAGATTTACGGCTTCGCCTATTACGGAATATTCGAGGCGATCGGGCGAGCCTACGTTGCCCGCGGTGACTTGGCCGGTGTGGATGCCGATGCCGATTTTTAGCGGGGGGTCGGTGGGGGCTTTGGTGGCGTTCCATTGATCGACGGCGGCTAGCATTTCCTGGGCGCACCGGACGGCGCGGCAGGCGTCTTCCTGGGTGCCTTGGGTTAGCGGGGCGCCGAAGATAACCATGATGCCGTCGCCGATGAATTTGTTGAGGAAGCCGCGGTTTTGTTTGATGACTTCGCCCATGGCGGTGAGGTAGCGGTTGAGCCATGCGAGAACTTCCTTGGAGGGGACGCCGGCGGTTGTGGCGGTGAAGTTGCGGATGTCGGAGAAGAGGATGGTGGCTACGCGCTCTTCGCCTGCTAGAACTATATTGTCGCGATTTTTCCAGATTTCGGCGGCTACGTCGGCGGAAACGTAACGCTCGAACAGGCCCATGAGCTGGCGGCGCTCGGCTTCCATCGCGTTTTTTAGGCGGCGCTCTTCTACCGAGCGGTAGCCCAGGCCTGCGGGTAGGGCAGCTAGCAGGCAAGTTTCGATGGAGACGAAGGGGAGCCAGAGGTGATTGCTGGTGAATAGAGCTGAAGCGATGAGGAAAATTCCCGTTGCGAGAAACAGGGTGCTGGCTGCCGCGACGTACCATCGGTAACGAAACGCGACGACGATCACTACAAGAGCGAGTGCGAGTCCGGCGACGATTCGCGGGAGCAGGCCTACCGTGCTCAGGTAGTTGCCGCCCAGCAACGTGTCCGCGGCGGCGGCGTGAATTTCTCCACCGGAAAAAAAATTGCGGCTTGCGATCGAAAAGCCTGTGCGAGTAAGTGACGTAGCGAAGAGGTCGCGACCCATTTCGCTGGACTGGCCGATCACAACAATTTTTCCTGCGAAGAGTGCGGGGTCGAAACTCGGAGAAAGCAGCAGACTTACCGGAAGCAGGCGGCGTTGAGCGGCTTCAGGATCGATACGGATCCACGCGGTGTCCGGGTTGGTGGTTGCGAGCGGGAGTTTTTTTGTCCCGAAGAAGAGAAATTGGTTGCCGCCTGGACGGAGGTGTTGGCTGGAGAAGAGATCGGCTAGAGCTACGGGAAAAGAGAGAGCTTTGTAGTCGTTGGTAGTGACTCGCAGGAAGGTTCTACGGACGGCGCCGTCTTCGTCGAGAGGGAGATCGGCGAAGGCTACGCCTGCGGCGGCGTTCTTGAAGAGGTCGAGCGGAACATTCCGGGGATGGGCGCCGAAACCGTATTCGCTGATCAGGATCACGTTGCCGGCATCGTCAATGGCCTTTGCTAGTTGTTGATCTTCGCTGCCCTGGCGCGGGCGATCGAGGATTATGTCGAGTCCGATTACCGAGGGTTTGCCCGTGGCGATTTTGAAGAGGACTTCGGTTAGGAGTTGACGGGGGATAGGGAAGGCGTTGTATTGGCGGACGGAGGATTCGTCGAAATCGACGTTGAAAACCGGGCCTTCGTAGGGTTGGCTGGGCGGGGCGATTCGAGAATATTTGATGGTGGCTAGGAGGTCGTAGGCGTGGAAGTCGAGAGAAGCGAGGGCGCCACGGTGATCGATCGCGAAGACGAGCGCGGTTATGATCAGCGCGAGAGCGACGATCGGGAGGTAGTGGGACGGAGTGGTGGCCTGCGGGTTCGCAATATGTTTTTGTGTCATCTAAACCCCGCGGTCTGAGAAGCGACCGCGGCTACAGGGTGGGGTAGGGCGAAGGAGGAATCGATCAGGAATGCCGCGCGGGAGCTTTTGCGAAGGCCTACGCCTGAGAGCGGGAGATGCTCGGCCAGGCCTGGGAGGGCCATGGGGCTTTGGTTGCCATCGGTGGCTTTGTCTACGCTGTCGTGGATGTAGGCGAACAACTCGCCTGCCGTGACTGTGCCGTCTTTGTTGTAGTCGGCTTCGCCGTGCAAACCTTTCAGGAGGAAGAAGGTGAAGACGCCGTGACCTCCGCCCCATTTGTCGGATTCGTAGGAGAGTTGGCTGATGTCGCTGGCGGTGATTACGGCGCGATCGGAATCGTTGGCGAAGTGGGATAGATATTGGTTGACTAGATTGTTGGATTTTTTACCGTGCACGCTGGCGCCGCTGAAACCGTAGCTGTGACAGGTGTCGGCAAAGGTGACTACGCGTTTCGCTTTGATGACGCGGGTGAAAACGTCCTGAAGCTGGTACATGGGAAAAGCGGTGCCGCCCATGTCGTCGATTTTTGTGTCGTAGGTTAGAAGATACAAGTTACGCGGATCGTTGGGATCTGGCGCGCCGTGGCCAGCGATGTAGAGGACTACTTCGTCTTGCGGTTGGGCTTTGGTCAGAAAAGTGAAGAGAGCGCTGCGAACATTTTGCGAGGTGGCGTCGTCGTTGAGGAGGAGGCGGATGTTGTCTTTGGAGAAGGAGCCGCCATCGGGAGAGAGCAGAAAGTCGCGGAAATCCTGGGCGTCGCGGTCGGCGAACTGGAGGCTGGTGATGCCGCCGGCGGTGTCGGAGTAACGGGCGATGCCAACGACCACGGCGAATTTATCGGCGCCTGCCACCGGGCGATCGGGAGTGATGGAGACGCGCTTTTGGTCGCGAGTTGTGGGGGTGTCAGAGGTTTGCAGCAGGAACGAGGCGTAATGAACGCGCGTTCTGAGATCCGTGAAGGAAAACTCAACGGAGTTGCGGCCTGGTTGGAGATGGAAGCCTTCGTGATGACTTAGATCCAGCTTGCATAGGATGCCGTCGGATGTCGTCGTGGTGGTCATGATCATGTTGGCGGCTTGCGTATTGATCCTGGTGAACAGGGAACCGGGGCTGACTTGCGTAGGGCTTTTTGCGATGTGGATCAGGAGTTGGTCGAAATCGACGGAAGCGATGACGGCGGCGCTGTTGGGCTCCAACTGCAATTGCATTTGGGGGATTTCGAGAGTGATGGGTTCGGCGATATCGGCGGCGGTGGCGGGAAAAAGAAGAGCGACGCAGAGCAGCGTCAGCGAAAGGCATGCACCGATGCGCATCGAATTCACCGGACCGGACTCATGAAGTGGACTCGCTTAACGGGACTTAATCAGTGGGCAAATTGTAGTGGAACAAGCGTGTCTTGTCATCGTGAAATGAAAGCATTTTGCTTGACAAAAATGGCGGTGCGGTATTAGTTGCGGGTAGTCTCTCCGAGCGCTTTCTGCCGAAATTTCCGAAAAAGAACGCACTGCGCTCGAACACCATTTCGTTCGCGGGAAGACAGGAGGAGTCCAATGATTCGGCCTTCGGCTTTCGTCCGATTTGCGACGATGCAATTCCTACTACTGTTTACGATCGCGCCGATGTTTGCGCAGACGGCGACGGAGTACAACGACAAAGACAAGAAGAAATTGGGGGAAATCGCGCAGCGCCCAGAGGTGATCAAGAGAATCCAGGATACGTGGGACGCGCACCGGCGGGCGGATATGGAGTTTGCGTTTAACGTGAACCAGTCGTCCAGGGCGGGGCAATTGTCGGTCACAGAGTTGGCCACGTTCCGGCAGAATTTTGGGGAGTTGTACAACAATCCGATTCTGGTGCGGTACGTGAACTCGCTGGGGCAGAAGATTGTGCCGCAGGGGTCGCCGAATTTGTATTCGTTCCGGTTGCTGCTGGATCCAGTGCCGCGAGCGGAAGCGCTGACGACGGGAACGATTTATATTTCGACGGGATTGGTCTCCATGCTGGACAGCGAGGCGCAACTTGCTTACGTGCTGGGCCATGAGATCGCGCACGTGGAGAAGAGGCATACGTACAACATGATCCGCAACGAGATTCTGGAAGAGGAATTCGACCACGAAAAGACCGCAGACGTTAGCAAGAAGCGGACGATCTTTGGGGTCGCCTCAGTGGCGGGTGGCGCAGCGATCGGTGGAGCGGCGGGCGGTTATTCCGGGGCTCTGATCGGAGGTGCGATCGGCGCGGCTGGAGGAATCGCGGGAGGATTATTGTTCCGGAATCGATTTCAACCGACCGAATGGTCCGCGGTGTATGAGGATGAAGCCGATGAGGCGGGACTGAAATATATGCTGGACCAAAACTATGATGCGCGCGAAATCCCGAGAATGTACGCGCGACTCGACAACCTGGTGGGGCGGGACAGCCGAGTGGGACTGGGATTCATCGGCAAGCCAGAGCGGACCCGGGAGCGCCAGGCACAAATCACTCGACTGATTACTAGCGCGTATAAAGCTGATTTGGAAGCGCGGGCGAAGAAGGGACTGGTGAGTTCGGGGCCGGAGTTTCAATTGCTGATGTCGGCGCTGAAACGAGATAACGGCGTGAGCGCGCTTGACTACGATCTGTACGATGAGGCGCGGGATGATTTGGATCAGGCGGTGAAATTGCGGTCGAACGATCCGCGCGCACATTACTATCTCGGACAGGTAATAATCGCGACCGGGCGAACGCCGGAAGAAAAGCAGCAGGCGATGAGCGAATTCCTGCAAGCGATTCAATACGATGCGGACCGTGGAGCTTATGCAGAGCCGCATTTGGAAGAGGCGCTGTTTCAAATTTCACAGAACGATCCAGGATTGCAGGATCAGATTAAGAAAGAGCTGAAGACTTATGTTGCGTTGTATCAGCGTCAGCACATGGGACAGCTGCCCGGGAACATGTACATCATTTATGACTACTTTCTGCTGATCGGTGACAAGAGCTGGTATATGCCGCCTGCGTCGGTGGTCAGCACGAAGAATGTCGATTCGCTGAATGTAGCGCAAGGAAGTGTGGGTGCGGCGAGCGCGGCGGAAGTCGTTGCCCGGGCTACCGGAGGGCCGGACAGTGGCAGGGCGACTACGACGTCGGATCCGGCGAAGCCTGCGGCGAAACCCGCGGTCAAGAAAACATCGACGCCGGCACCTACGCCGGCGGCTACGCCGCACTGAGGTCGGCAGTGTCGGGGACATGGTATCTGGGCTGGCCGGACTAAAGTCCGGCGCCTACATAGCCGCGGGGGCCGCGGCGTGCGGGGGTTGCGCGCTTCCGCGATATGGATTGGAGGGTTGGAATGAAATTCGCACGGATGTTGGTGGTGTGTTTGCTATTCCTTGGCGGCGGACGAGTGGAAGCGCAAGGGAATGGTGGCAAGAGAATTGTGGGGATCATGCCGACGTTTGACACCTCCGGAGATTCGTTCGGGCAGCAGTTTGCGCAGAACCTGACGGCGATGGTGTACGACAAATTGGGTGGGGCGCCGTTTGAAATTGTGCTGCTGAATCCGGGAGGACTGTACAGCCCGTTGATTCCGGAATCGATGCTGGAATACACGCAGTCCACCGGAGTAGACAGCATTTTGGTGACGACGCTGCTGCCGACCGACAAGCCGCAAAAGGGCGATTTTATTTTGCACGTGGAAGCCAAGTTGCTGGATGCGCAGAACGCGAAGGAATTAGGTTCGCCGTCGACCTACAGCGCGAAAGTGAGCCGTAACGACGCGCTGCTCGATGCGGTCAAGGGTGGCTTGGATTATGGGGGTTCCGCGTCGAACACCGTCCGGCAAGGGCGAAATGTTTATACGGCGATGGCGCGAACGAATGGGAGCCGGCCGTTCGAGAAGCAGCCCTTGGGGAAAGCGGCATTGGGAATGGCGGCGTCGATTCATTCGCAGATGTTGGCCCAGGTGCAGGTGGCAAAAGGGGAGCGGGTCGATGCGGCGAGAGGTGGCGCTTGTACGATCAGCATTCGCGTGGGGTACACGGCGAAGAAGGCGTCCTCGAGAGCTTACGACATTCTGGTGAACGGGGAGAATCAATCGTTGTGGACGAAAGATGGAGTGACGACGCTGGAGAACATGAAAGGCGGGCCGCTATTTTTGCAGATCGGCGTCAACGATCCGCCGTATCGGACGCCGGTGCAGGACCTGTATCAGGCGAATACGGATTTGGATTGCTCGCGTCCGGAGCGGCAGTTGTCGCTGGACATCGGCGCGGTGGGGGATGCGTTGTTGCATTGGCGCTGACGGGCTAACCTGTTGTCCAGAGGCGAAGAATCGTCGGAGTTTTTTGGCGGAGTGGCGCGCCCGGCCAGACTCGAACTGGCGACCCTCTGCTTAGAAGGGTTGTAGTCCAAAACACTAACCGCCCTATTTGTAACCGCATACCGGGCGTCGCCACACCTAAAACTGCGCTTAGTTGGGTTGGTTGGGTTCTAGCACCCTAAGACGGTTGCCGTACCGGAATGTGGCTAGACTTTGTTGCCTCACGACGGGCAGCTACGCAGAGTCTCTCATACAGTTTTTCGTTGGTTGCTCCGTCCCCGACCCCAACGCTAAGTACAGAAAGGTCGGTTATCATCCCACCCGGCCGACCCAGGAAGACAAACCCACAAACATATGCGCCTTCTTGTTTGGCCAACAGGAGCAGGTGGTCCATAGCTGCCAGCAATTCGTCACTCATCATTTTCCGTTCCCTCCATATCCAGGCTCGCGAACTTCTGCGAACTCTACCCACGTCACGGCTGGCTTCTTTCCTTCGCTACGGCACCTTGACTCGTATTCTTGTAACGTGTTCTGAATCGTTGCGAGTATCGCAGGTGTTTTCATACCAAGGTCGATGCACCTAGTCAGTGCACCTTCCAGTGAAGCGGCGGCACACGCCTTCAGTTCCGACTTCGGCGGTTTCCTCGTCAATAAGTCCTTCAGCTCCAACTTCAATAAGTCCTTCAGCTCCAACTTCGCGGGTTTCGTCGCCATTACGTCCTCCACACCAACCCTACCAGCGCCGCCATCACCAGCGCACCCTGACCGTTTGGCCAGTCTTGTCATACCAGTTACGTGCGGCCGCGATAGGCTACAATGGCCGAATGGACGATCTTGAGAAGGCTGAAATTAAGAAGGCGCTCGCCAATTCAACAGCCATTGGCGTTGAGCTAGAAGACCTGGTAGTACGACGCTCACCTATCCAAATGAAGCCGGACAGTGTGGACCGCACGCGGCTGATCCTGGGTTACTGGTCGCTGGTGTTCGACTACCAAAAGAGTATTTTGGCGCTCCTGGACAGCGAATTGTACGGTGGAGCGTTCGCCCTTTTGCGCCCGATGATCGAGGCCACAATACGCGGGCATGTCGCCATATCCTGCCGTCCGGGTGTCGTGCAGTCCCTCAAGAAGGACAAGTATTCCCTGGACTTCAAGACGATAGGACCACACCTTGACGCGAAATTTCAGATGCAAGGATTCTTTGAAAGACTCTTGAAGCGGGCGGAGAAGATGCTGCACAGTTTCACCCACTCTGGAGCAGCCCAGTTGAACCGTCGGTTCATCGGAGCTGACCTGGCGCCGGATTTCCTGGCCGTCGAGATCGAGGAAGCGATAAGCGGTGCGACCGCGATGGCTTTCATGGTGACGATCTTGGTGACCAGGCACCTTGGCTTTGACGACGAGTGGGCACGGGCGAATGAAATTTATAGGACCAAAGCAAAGCATCTGGGGCCGCGGCGAAGATCGGGACGCCCCACGTCTCAAGGTTGATTTCCTCGAAGTGACTTCCGCGATAGCCGTCGCATAAGTGCAACTAGTCCTTCCGTCTCGTCTCCAACGAAACCGATTGGTCGGAGATTTGATCGCGTGTTTGAACGGACCATACCTGTAGCGGGTAACTCTCAACCCGCACAGGAGCCAACATGGCAAAGGAACGCAAACCGTACGACCAGGGCAAAGTGCTCAAGCTCTGGGAGGCCGGGAAGTCGATTAAGCAAATCGCCGAGTCAATGGAAATGAGCCGGGTGTATGCACACCGCGTTCTCACAACCAAGTACCCCGAGCAGTACAAGGCTGGTGTAAAGGCACGGCGGGAAGCCCGCGAAAAGGCGGCGAAGTAATGCGCCCTCTCCACGTAGCCCATGCGGACTGGCGGGCGATCTCAAATGAGCTGCGGACCCGCGCCCTATTGGCCGCACCAAAGCGAAGCCGGTTCGACGCCCTGGCGGCCAAGGCAGTAGAAGAGATCGAGGTCCTGGAACAGGTGACCCGTCGCACGACGGTTGCCTCGAAGTGGATCTTCTGGGAGGTGCAGTGATACCGAACCAGCAGCCGAACTAACGCAGGTCACATGGGCTCCGGTTCAATTTTGGCCGGAGCCCTCCGTATCTCTTACGTACCCGTCCCAAGTTTGATAAGCTCCCGAAATGCGCCACCTCAGCCGGGACACTGTGATGTTCTTGGCCGCCTTAGTGCAGGCAGTCGGGGCCATCGCGTCCATAGTCGTTTCCCTGGTCGCCCTTATCATCTCTGTAAGTTCAAAGCGCATTTCCGAAAGCTCCCTTCGTACGGCTGAGGAGTCTGCGGCTCAGGCAAAACGGGTAGCGGACCGGGCACTACAAGACTGGCGACAAACAAAGTGGTTCGACCTATATTTCAAGACGAATGATTTGTATGACCGGCTTGACCGATTTCAAAACACCTATGGGAGCGCGACCGGGCCAAACTATGGCTCGTTGGAATGCGATAAGGATTGGAACGACCTAATTGCTGTGGTGCGCGTGCTCCACATAGCCGTTTTGGTTTACCCGAGGAACGACGCAGTCGATAAGCTGATTTCAGCGACAGAACACTTTGAAGTGCGGGAGCGCGACGCGTTTGATAAGGCGCGGCTTCCAAAGCTGATGGACGCTCTTAAGGGTCTGCGCGAGAAAGCTCTAGTTAGCCCAGATATCCTTGGCTAGCTCTCCTCCACCGATCCCAGAAACACGTCCACCGCACCCGCTGGAACCTGAGTCACGATCACAACTTCCCCGAGGGACGGGTTGGTGTTATTGGCACCAGGCGTACCCAGAACAACACTCCCCAAATACCCGTTTGTCGCGCCAGTAGGGGCGCTGGCAACCACTTTTACCGTGCCGAGGTACGGAACCGTTGCCCCGGCTGGCGCGCTGCCCAGGACGCGAACGGACCCGAGGAACACGGGACCGGCAGGAGTACCGCCGCCTCCGCCACTTCCACCACCAGGGATAGCGCTGGTCAGCAAATACGCGGCGACAAGCAACGTGTCGTCAATAGCCGTTGAATTGCTGGTGCTGGTAACGGTCGCAGCAGGGTTGCTCGACGACCCGACGAGCTGGCTTTCAAACACAATCGCCATCGGGCTAAACGTGCCATTGACCGCATCCCTGCCGTCGAGTGTCCAACCGCTTCCAGCGGCAACTGCCTGCGCGTCACTCAATGTTGAGGTGAAGAGGCCAGCGTAGATGCTCACAAGTAAATTGCCGTAGGTTCCGCCACTCAGGCCGGAAATAGTCGCCGACAAACTAGAAGGCACGTGAACACCGGACGTGCCAGCGTGCGCACTTTCAATTCGTCGCGAATGCGCTTACACCGCTCAACTCGTAAACACAAATTCCGGCGAGGAAAGTGTATGCGCCTTGGCCAGATTGCGCGGTATAGGTAAGCGTGTATGACTGTGCTCCTACCGCCGGACTGAAGCTTCCTTGATACGCGTTAGCGAAGAATCCTGATCCCGAACTTTGGTAAGGCAGCGAGTAAAAATTGGAGTGATCGTCTTCTACAAGTACGGAGGTAGCCGAACCTCCTCCACCGTCTGTCTGAGCCACAGCGCCCGCAATTACGATGACACTTCCCGCACTAATGGGGTTGTCCAGCGTGACTTCGACCGAACCGGAGCCGACGTTTATCGCGAACGCGGCCTTCCTTTGGATAATGGATGACATGGTGAAGACTCCTCTACTACCCGGTACAGGTGTACCGGCTCCAAAAAGGCAAGAGGCTCAGGTCGCTCGCTCCTTGCGGCGTCCCTGAGCCTCTTACCGTTTCAGTTTCCCAACAAATTAGCTAAAGCACCGGAGGGGGATGATCGGGCTTGGGCTGCCCGTGTCGGACCACAACAAGGCTCCCCCGGCACGACTAAAGCAGCTGATCCCAACGTTACCGGCCTCGATCAAAGAGTCACTCTCTTTGTAGGTGTAAAGGCCAATTCCGTCCGTCTCGTCGGCGGTCACCAGCCTGGTGCACCAGTAATTGAAATCCCCCAACAAAACGCAAACGTTGCTCGGCCCAATGTCGGGCATCGACGGGCTTACCTTCGCGGGTATCCCGTATATGTACGGCTTCTTGCCGACGTATTTGACCAGATTGAGCAGGTTCCCCACTTTATCAGTGAGGCCCGCAACGGCTGCGAGCGTGCGCCGATTCATAACAAACGCGCACCGCGGGCTCTCCAGGTAGGCGTTGTCTAGGGTTGCGATCAGGTTTGTAAAATCTGCGCTACCTAAACTGTTCGCACCCGTTGCGCTCGATCCGTCGTTTGCGGCGGAACCTTGCGCAGTCACAGGGGTCACGCCGATGTTCGAAAGAGCAGTCAACAATCCCAAGGGCTTATTAACCCCGTCCCCGGCCAGCAAATCACGAGAAATTCCCCTTGCAAGTCGGCTCGCGAAGACGCTGTTCGCCAGGTTTGAAACCGACAACGCGCCAACCAAGTCCTGTAGGGATTCGAGCGATACGACCCACCGCTTGGAGTCATAGGTGTAGGTGTTCAGCTTGGCATGATCGGTTGCACTGATCGCGCTAACGGAACGGGACGAGCCTTCACCGGCGACCGAGGCGCTTACCTCAATGTCCCCGAGCATTGGTACCGCGATTGGAGCGCCGTTGGCTGTGCGGAGCACGGTGCAATCCGCCTCGTTAAAAAGAATATCGCGTGCGGCCAATGCGCTCCACAAAACTGGCCAGAAGCCGGTCGGAACGAAGAAGCCCAAGCCGGAATAGGTGCCCAACTGGCTCTTTGTTTCCCCTTCAACCATGCCGCGGGTTTCAAAGGCAGCCTTGAAGCTGCGTGCCTGGAGTTCCTCGGCCGCGGTCAGTACGGCGGTGTGTTCCTTGACCCCGTGCTGGCGCCGACGTTCGTTGTCGTAATCCAGTTCCAGGTCGCGCAAAGACGCGCCGGACTTCACGGCAGAAATGGCCGACAGCAGGAACGCGTTGCGGCGCTCGTCTGCTTTGGTCCAGTTCGGCTTGTTGCTGAGAGCACCCGCCTCTTGTAGCAGAGTCGAAAGCTCTTGTACGTTAACGCTCATTTTACTTCTCCTTCAGGGTTAGATTTTTCCGAGGTACCGCCTCGGAGCGGTTTACATCAAGTTCAAAAGGTTCTGGCGACGCTGGCGAACAGTGGCCCGCTCCTGTTTTCGCAGTGCAATCGCGGCGGTCAGCTCGTCAATTCCTTGCCGTATCTTGGCTAAGTCAGCCTTGAAAGCGGTGTCGTCGTTGCGCGTTTGCAGCATGGAGCGCACCTCAGCGGCAACAATATTGCGAGCGTCTACGCTGGTCCCGGGGTAGGCCGGGCTCGTTACTACGCTTATATCGTGCAGAGCTTTGAAGTTGCGGATGGTCCGGACAAGCATGCGGCCTTGATCGGTTTCTTCCTCGCCGAATTCTTGGTCGTTGTCGTCAAGTTCAAACGCGAAGCTGCACGCTTTAATGTCCCCGCGCTTAATGGATTCGCTCAGGTCGCGGGCATAACTCGTGTTGGGCATGTCGCAGTCGAACGCGAGCCCCTTGCTGGTGGACCGGACAGATAGGGTGTCGGCGCTGGTGCGTCCGAGCACGAAATTCGGGTTGTGGTTGAACAACGCGACCACGTCCGGATCGGTGTCGAGAACCTTGTCGAAAGCTCGCGGAAGGATGCGTTCCCGGAACCCGCCGAGGTCGCTGGAAAGGGTGTTGTACCTGGCAGCAAATCCGCCAATGTGCATACCGTCCGCAGTCTTGGAGGTCCGCAATTCAAACTCTGTGGTCAGGAGCCTGCGCTCTAGTTTTTGAGTGGTCATGTTCATCCTCACGAATAAAATTTCTTGCGCGGTGCAGCTACCTGTTTCGCGTATATCGTCCACACCTTCTTGTAAAGTTCCACGACATCCTTGGGTGGCCGCGCGCCGAGGAAGTGCTGGCAGTTGAATGGCGCTCCGGTGATGTGTGCTCGCCCGTCTTTCGACTTCGAGTACTCACCGCGGTTGCACATGGCGCACTTGGCAAAGATCACCGGGCAGCCATCACCAACCTCGCCTTCACGAATGACGCACCACTTCAATGGCACCCAGAGTTGGGCAAGCAATTTGTCGTGCGCGATGAATTCTTCTACGACGCCGGTGAGGATTAGTGCCTTGCCGACGCCGCTCGGTACGTGAAACCGTTCCTTTGGGTCGCGATTTCCTTTGGGCTGCAAAATCATGTTGTCCTCTTTTTCTCGCGGCGAGTTCCGCGACTTACATCATGTCCGTAAGGTGTACCGGGTTGGGTTAGCGGGCTCCGGCTGGATCGATTTCGAGCCAAAGCTCGTCGTGATCGCGCTGCGGGTTAGCTTCCCACGCAGCAAGAAATGCCTTGTCTAGCTTCAAGTAGGCGGCATAGGTATCCCGCGATTTGAGTTCACCAAGTTGATCCAGCTCCTTGATCGCCTGCGGGAAGAGGCGTACACGGTCCTCGTACAGGCTGATCATGCTTTTGCCGTAGTTGGAATTGCGGTCGCGCATTGGGTTGCTCCTTTTGAACTGGCAGCCTCCTCCCTACGCCATGCCTTTCCATGAAGCGTAGGGAAGACAGGAGGCCGCTGCGGTATCGTTGCTGCCACGCAAACTTCACGCTCCTCGGTGACAACGATCCCGGCTGGAGGTTACTCAGTTCCTCCTACGGTGTACCGGGTCAGGGCTCGGGCGGTTCAATCTAAGCAGGAGCGGCCAACAAAGAATCGCGGGCGTCGCCCGAGCAGTTCGTTGTCTCCAATCAACTGCTGGAGCGCAGGCGTAGCAAATCGGTGGGGACCTCTTCCAAACAGTCGCGCCACTTCGTCGTGCGGCAGCGACACGATGGCGGCGGTCGCTACAGCATCCCGCCCGGTGGTCACGGCGATGCAGTCGGTGTCTACCTGAATTCCTAGATCGTACAAAAACTCTTGCACGTCCTCCTCAGTCGTTTCCGGGGGAATATTTCCTAGGCTGAACCAAAGACCGTTCGGCAATCTCTTTCGCATGGGACGTTACCGTGGGTGCTTGATCAGGCCAACGCGGCCCAGGGCGCGGTACGTTCCGGCAACCGAGTAGCTGATCCGGCGTGCGACCTTACTGACGCTCTTGAGTTCCTTGTACAACTTGCGAAGGCGGGCTGCGCTCGCGTGACGTTTCACTTTTGGCATGGGAATTCCTCTCCTAGAGGAATTGGTGTTGCGCTTCTCCTGAGCGTGTTCCGGCTTCGCCGACTGGCTGCCAGGCGCACCCGGCATCCCAAAATTGATGGCGGGAGTTTCCCACGCACGTGAATAAATCTAGCGAGCGGTTGTCGGGCGACCTCAAAAAAGGGTTTTCGCCTACCCATACCCCTGATCGGCTAACGTGCTCAAATCCTTACCAGTTCGTCCTCATTTACTGATCGTTAGCGTCCATCTCCAGGTGTTGGCCTACGTACCTGGGACGTTGGCCCTGCTGTTTCAATACAGGTTGGAGAACGGTGTGTTTCCGTTGAGGACTGATAGGTTTTACGCTTGGTTCTGGGCTTGTTTGGCCTGTAGCAGCCGCTTGTTTTCGCGCTGGTACGGCCGGTGGCGGCGCAGTCGATCGGCGTCGTTCTTGACCAATTGCCACCACGTGCCGATATCCGGCTTGTACGACAACACCCAAACTAGAATTGCTCGCATTGGTTCCTCCGGTCGATAGTGTCCTGCTGGCTTACCTACAAAGTCTCCGTGGATCGCAGTTGGTTGAGTTTGGCGCGTGCTTCCGGCGATAGCTTTACCCGATCACCGCTCTGCCGTCTTCCGTGATGTGGACGCCGCCCTGCTTCAGTGCTGGCACGGGATGTGGATATTCCACGACCGTGAAGCCGGAAGGAAATCTCGTTGGCGCGTAAGGACGAGGTACCAAATCGCCTTCGGTTGTCGGGTGGTGATCACGGCAAACAGCAACTAGATTTCGCGGGTCGTGGCCTTTTGAGAGATCCACGAAGGGAGAAACTATATGGTGCACTATCACCATTGGACGAAGGCACTGGATTCCTTCGATGATGGCTTGGCACTGCGGATTGCATGTCTGCATGAGGGCGCGTGTACCGCGCTCTGGGTGCTTCCATTGGGCTGTATCGTAAATTTTGTGGCGCCGTTCTCTGTGGCGGATCGTGCTCTGGTCGAGCGCCCTAGGGTGTTCCTTGGCGCACTTTTCACAGAATCCTCGGTCGCCACATCCATGCGGTACGGCTACACCGCAGGCACGACACGCAGTCGGCGGGGCGTTCACTGCCGCGATCCCTTGATCTTGGGGAGAATCGCTCGTTCAGCTTCCTCTCGAATTGTTTTCATGTCCGCGGCTGAGACTTCGCCGCTGAGCAGAACTTCCTGGCGTGCGGTGCTTGGGAGCTGGCCGTTGTGAATATGTGGGATGAGATATTTTTGTAGCGTTTGCGAGTGGATGATCGCACCGCTAGCGAGAAAAATGTCTAAAGGGTCGAGATCTCGAACGCCAATCCCAACCGCCTTTAACAAATCTGTGTAGATTTTCACTCTTGTTCCTCCTCAGGTTGCGGTTCTTCGTCCTCTAGGTAATCGGGTGGCGGCATCGGTTGAAAAATGGTGGCTGGCTTGGCGACTTTGGCGACTGGCTCGTCGTTGCATAGCTCGGGGTAAAGGTCAGCCATCGAACCTGGAATTACTTCCAACGCGGCACGCTGGCTCTTTGTTGGCCGGACGCGGTCGCGCGCAGACGGCGTTAGGCCCATCTGGGTCGTGAGTTGGAGCAGTTTCGCCTCGTCGGCTTGTGCAACCTTGAGCAGAGGGTTTAGGCGTTTGGTGGTGTGGATAGCGCCGTTCGCATCCTTCATCTTGATTTCGACCATCAGGTCGTTGCCGATTTGCGCCTTAGTGGCAACCCACCTGACGTAGACCTCGGCGTACAGCGCCACGATGGCAACATCGCCCGAGGTGATCGTGCGACGTTCTTCCAGTAGCTTCACTACCCGCTTGGCTTCGGAGCGAGCTTCTTTGCTGAGATGGGAAGGAAATTTAGGTCGGCCAGATACGTAAACGGATTCCGTTGCCGACTTGGATTGCGGCTTCGTGCCGTGAAGCTGGTGCAGCTCGTTCGACTTAGCGGGTCGTCCCATTTGTGGCTCCCATTTACTGTCCGCCTGTTAGGGCTGATACGTCTCCAACGATCTAGAAATTGTTTAAGCCATCAGGATCTGCATCCGGTTCGTGGTGCTGGCGTCTGTTGATCGACTGTTGCGCCTTGTTTGCCCACACGCAATTCCCAGGTTCGTAGTTGCCGTTAGGATCTTCCCGGTCCAGCGTCAAATTCAGTGAAGGGCGCTCACCGAGATCAGCAATGAAGTTTTCAATGGACGCAAGCCAACGCTGGCAAACCGTGATCCCCCGTCCGCCGTATTGCGCATAGTTGTCGTGCTTCGGGTTCGTACAGCGCTGAATCATCGAGCGGTAACTATTCCGGGTGAGCTGACTACCAGGTTTGCGCTCCCCATTGCGGCAACCTTGGCGGCAGCCACAACTCGTTGTCTTGAGTGTGCGGAGATGGTGCAAGGCAACTGATTTCTTCTGCCCGCAGTCACATTGGCAGCGCCATATGGAGGCGATGAAACCACCAAGCCGCTTACGCTTGACAAACCTTATCGCGGTCAGGTGTCCGAAGCGTTGGCCGGTTAAGTCGATCCGGCGACTCTTTACGTTTGCCACATACCGCGTGGCTGGTGTTAGGCAGTTGCAAAACTAGCGCGGGCGATTTCATCCGCGAGCAGCTGAGCCACAACGCCGTCCGACAGATCCATGTATTCTTCGGATGGCTCCTCTTTGCGCTTGTACAGCCGATATGGTTGAGGCGTATCGGTGTTTGGCTGGAATGGCCGCAGATCGGTCTTGAAGCAAGAATGGTGTGGTGGAAATGTTTCAAGTCCCAAGCGCTTTGCACAGATGCACATCCTGTGCAGAATTTGCCGCACGCCGTTGTGAGTTAAACCAAGCTCTTCGGCGATGGCCGCAGAATCCTTAGCCTCACGCCAGGCCCGGTATGCAATCGTGGCCCGTAGAGCGACGTATCCCTTATGACGGTCGGCCCATTCGATCATGCGGTAAAAATTGTGGCTCGCGGCGGCGAGTGTGCGGCGAGTGTTCATTGCCTTGTTCACCAGCGTTTCGAGAGCTTCTCGGTTCCGCACAAAGCCTTGTGGTACGCGTTCCCCGCCACCGTAAAACGCACGCACTCCCTGCAGGTTGGCCAGCGCGTAGCAGTAGCCCTGCTGAGCAATGACAAGTTTCAGCTGCTCCAGGTCCTTGGCAAATTCGGGCGTATAAAGCATTCTCATCTCGTTCGCGGTCGCTCGGGACCGAATATGGAATCCATTTTGAAAGTCGGAAAAAGATAAGTTGCCGTCGCCGAGGTCTTTGAACAACGAGCGCCGCCGTGGGGCGTGGGTTCGACGATCAAACTTTAACGCGGAGCGTTCACCGCGGTACGGGAGCTTCTTGACTTGGAAGGTCTTTGCTTGTTCCACCAGTCGCCGTTCGTCCTCTGGGCTAGTCCGGAATGGTGAGGGAAACTGGTCCAGAAGATAATCGCGTATTGATTGCGACCTCTCGCGGTTGTCTCGGTAGATGCGTGCGGCGGCGGTGCTCACAAAACTCAACGCGGTGTTAGGGCTATCGGCGTCCGCGAACTAAGCCACGGCTCAGTAGGGTTTCGCGCTCGGCGCGGATGCGGTCTTTGTTGACCCGCGAAAGAATCTTGGCGGCGGCTGCTTGGCGGCGGGCGTCTGCGGCCTTGGCCTCGCGGTCATGTTCTGCAATCCACCAAGATTTAATTTCTTCAATCCGTTTGTCGTGGGCTGCCTGTAGCTCGGCCATCCGGCGTTCCCTTTCCTCTTCCAGGTCCAACAAAACTTTGTCGCTCGCTACCTTAGCCAGCAGGCGTGCGAGGAATTCCCGGTTGCGGCGATCCTCCTGCTTCCGCCACTTCTGTTGCATGTGCGTAAGTTTGTTCAAATAGGCTTTGCGCCAGTCGGCCGAGAACCATTCGTAATCTTTAGGGTTGGTGGGGTCGTCGAGAGGAAAAGAGTTGTGGATCAGCTTAACGGCGTCGTACGGTTGGCGGGTCTTACGCTTGGTCGTCAATTGTGATCCTTAGGTGATCGCCGCAGCATCGTTCCCACGTCGGGCACGTCGCGTTCGGTTGCTCCCAGCGGCTAAAGGCACGGTCACGCTCAATCGCCGTCGCAAACCGGCGCACGCGGCGCAGGCCGGTAGCGCGTTCCTTACAGCAAAGGATCACGAAACGGCCTTCGCCCTGGACCATTCCGAGTTCCTGGCACTGGGGCATTCGTTCCTGCGCGATTTGGGCTAATGTTCCCATCGGCACGCCTGGCCGGTGTTACCCCTAGAGCTGACACGGCAAACCCTGGACGAAGCCCTGCCTGGCGTAAAGCGGCGGCAGACGCCAGGCCGGACAAGTTTGTCGTCTAGGGGTTGCTGTGTAAGCTCACGGCACGTTCCGATACGGTCGGCCATGTCCGGTACTCCTGCCAATTTGTGTGCCAGGTTTGGCCTCTGTACCTATGGCCGCAAACATATCTCTGCGCGTAGCGCAAACTATTTCGACTACTACCTTCTTTCCTAAGTACTTTCCCAGGTAACAGGGGATAACCTGGATAACCGGGATAAGAAGGATAGGGCTGGCCGAACTTTGGCAAAACTTTCGCGGCCATAGACTGAACTCTAATGTTTTCAGTAACATTCCTCATCTTGGTTCCGTACCCGAATCCGTCAGATTTCCATGTTTTTGACCGTCAACCCGACCGTCAACCCGACCGTCATGGTCACCGTCAACCCGACCGTCACGTCCTCACTTGTTTTCGGCCTGCTCCACGGGCGATTCACCCCAAGATTTCCGCAGTCCGGGTACGTTGCATTTTATAGCGTCGAGCAAAAAGTGTCCGTCGCTGTCCATGTAGCGTTGGCCTTCTGGCGTCCGGCTCTTGATTTCGCTGAGTCGTACCATCGCCTCAACCAAAAATCCGTCCGGCATGGCAAGGAACGCGGACAGCGGAAAGCGCGTGATAGCGCCTTGGTCTTCCAACGTGTTCATGTAGGTCTTCCCGGCCTTGGACGTGAACTTGTCCACATGCTTGACGGGCTCCAGGTTGTAAGGCCGCGGGTCATTGTTCACGTACAGATGCCACGCATAGGCCGCCTGCTGTTCACCGTGCAGCTGAATAAAATCTTCCAGCTTGCGATCCTCTTTCGGTCCTGCGGTGGCCAAGATACTGCTGTTCTGCCGACGCCATATCAAATGTACCCAGAGCCTCATGATTTCTCCTTCTCGATGACTTCCTTAATCTTTTTGACCATCTCTTCGTTGCGGTTGTAAACAATACCCTTGCCGACCTCGAACACCAGCACAGGCTCTACCGCGTCCTTGCCGCCGCGCTGGCTCACAAACCAAACGTCGCCATGTCCTGACGCCCACCTTGTTTCTGACACTTTACCCATCCCGACGAATCGGCAGCAGGTACCCGACTTCACACACAGAGCATCGTGCGGGGTCACAACGAACGCATGGTCTATAACGAAATTGCGACGTTCTTGTAGCTCTACCGCGTGATGGCGACTGATAATTCCTTTGGCTCGCAGGGCTTCAAGACACTTTTCGACCATGCGAATCCCGTATACCGTAGGGTCGCCGTTCTTATCTTTGGCCCTGTAGTTGAGGCACTGCTTTTGGATTGTGCTCGCTCGCACCCATACGATGCGGTCCGGGTCTAGCGCGGCCTGATGGTCTAGGTAGGATACGACCTGTCGCATACAGAAGTCGAAGTGCCGTTTCAGCGAGCAGGGTTGGTCTGCCTTCAGCCGCACAAGCGGCTTCAGGCACCCACTAAAATTAGTAGGCATCGTTGGTTGGTCCGTTTTCTGGAACGCAGACCTGCCGGGGTCCTTAGTAATCCGGCAGGTCCAAATTCCGGGTCATGCGCTATCGGTTCTGCTTGAGCATCCTGGTCGATGCTTGCGGCCTTTTCTGGGTAGTGAGGCCACCAACACTCAACTAAAGTTTCACGCTGGCCTATTTCAGTGTCCACCTGGATGTGTGCGGTTGACGCTGAGGACAAAGATTTATTTGTTAACGTCTACCAAGGTCCCGGCGCCATGAAGGGTCTGGACTTCGACGCAACTGAGTCGACCGTCGGTGAAATTGAACACCAGCTCTATACCGTGGTCGTCAATCCCGATTTCCCCGGCGCGCCACGAACACCCGTAGTCCCCGTTCTGTATCCAGGTGTCCTGCCTGTATCCAGGCTTGTGCCGCAGCAGTCGAGAGAAGATTTGGAAGTCACTCTTCCCATTGAAATGGTCCTGCTTCAACTTATCCAGGTTCCTCATCTTTTGAAGTAAACTCATGCTTTTCCTTCCTTCGCCGTGGCAATTGCCAGGTACTTGTCAAAGTTCGTTAGAAAGTCCGCAGTACGAGCGCAGGACTCCGGAGCCGCCGCCCGGCAGAGTTCCACGGTCGGGAAAACCAGGACATTGTCCACCGCAAAAGGCATGCGACGCTCTTCCCACAACAACTCCGCGAGATGTCGAAGAGTTTCGTCGAGTTCCTCGTGGCGCTTTTCCGCCAATCGTGCTCCCTCTATGACGCCTTCCTCGTAGGTTTTCACAATGGCCTCCTGAAACGACGAAGACCCGCCGGAGGTACCGACGGGTCCATCTGTCGCAGCAAACTGATGGTTTAAGTATTCGGGCAGCCCTATGGCTGTTTCAACCCTGAACAGAAAACTATTTTGTGGCGAGGGAGGATTCGCTTAGGGCTTCTTCGGTGGACGCGGCCGGCTCCCGCATTTTGATCCCGAATTCGGTGCCATGTTCCTGCAAATACTGCTCGCACAACCACATCAAGGCCTTGGCGGCTAAGGGACGGCCCCAAAGGCGCTTCCCAATGCTCTCCAACAGTCCGTACGATTTCTCATCGGTGTACACGGTAAGTTTCCGCTGCTTGGCTGGCCTTTCCTGGTGCAACATAATTTCAGCCGTGTGGTCCAGGTACTTCTTTAACTCGGCCATGCTCATAGGACCCAGGTCCGGACGGTTTGGGATATCCCCAGCCGCGTCCTTTAGTGCCTTGTCCTCGAGTCCCCGTGGAAACCGGCGTTTGGCGATTTCGCAGTGGAACCAAATACTAATTTCTGCACGACGTCGTGTAATTTCGAACGCGTCGGCCGTGTAGGCCATCGTATCCAGGACCCGGGAAGTGTACTTCTTGGGGGCACGCTCCAGGATAAGGTCCAATTGCTGCTTCAACTTCTTTGGCTTTATCCCGAGGCGCTTCCCGGCGTTTATCCAGTCGCCGATTTTCCACGCGAGTGAACTCTGCCAGGCCCGTATATCTGTAATTTTCTCGCCCTGCTCTGTCTGCTCGTCACCGAGAGACCATGCAATTGACCGTAGGACATTGGAGTACTGCGTCCAGACCTTTGCGTCAGGTTCTGGCGGCAACTCAAGGTTAAAGGACCGGCAATGGGACATAGGGTAAGCGTACAGAGATGTTTGCGTGTATTCGCCTGTTCCTGCGGGCAGGTGGTATTTCTTAGTAACGGTGTCTGATCCTGGTTGAGTAGCAATAAACGCCCGCGGTAAAATAAGGCATTGGAAGGGCAGCGGCCCACTCGGTTGGCGGCCGCGAACAGTGCCCGAAGCTCCAGCAACCGAGCCCACCTACGGTTACACCTAACCTGACCAACGTCGGGCGGGTGCCCGAATTCCTAGAGGAATTCGTGTGCCCAGATGAACGAATTGATTTCTCCGCCTGCCCAGGTACAAAGTACCAGTGCGGTTACAAAAGGGCCAAAGCGAGGACCATGCTTGGCTCGTAGAACAGGTCAATTAGGTAACGTGATCCAGTTCAACCACACAAAGGAGTGGCGCAAGGAAGTCCCGGCCTACGGTCGGTATTGGCTTGACCAACCGGGTGGCGGCCGCACGCGGGTAACTGTTCCGCTCGGGTTGTGTGCCACCAGGACCATCGCAACGAAGCGGCTACGGGACTATATTTACGAGTCCGGTGTAAACCGCACTTCCAACCTTACGCAACTCACAGCTCCGGCCACCACGTTTGGCGAACGTGCTGAACGCTGGCAGGACGAAATGAAAGCCCGACGCCGTCGGCCGGTAAAACCCGCTACGCTCGACGGCTGGCGGCACACCTTGAATAAGTGGCTTCTTCCCCTGGTCGGCGACGTGCGATTGGCCGATTGTGGGAACAAGGTGCTCAAAAACGTAATAGACGCCATGAACAAACAGGGGCTATCGGCGCAAACCATCATCACGCACACCCGCGTCCTTAAAATGGTGGTTGCTTCAGCAGTCAACGAGGAGGGCGAGCAACTCTACCCTCGCAAGTGGAACCATGACTTCTGCGGCCTGCCGGTAATTGACCCGACCAAACAGCACCGTCCCACGATTACAAAGCCCGAAGTTGAGCGGCTCTTAACTCAAATCAATCCGCGCTTCCAAGTCCTGGTGGCGTTGCTGGCTGGCACAGGGTTACGAATCGGGGAGGCTCTTGGCCTACAGGTGGACGACTTCACCGACGAGTGCCAAGTGCTTCATGTTCGCCGCAGCGTGTGGCAATGCAAAGTCCAATCACCCAAAACTCCCAACGCCGTCCGTATCGTGGACATCAACGAGCAACTGGGCAAAGTGCTCCGGCAATATATCGCTGGCCGCACCGGGTTCCTGTTCGCAACGCGTGATGGCAAACCACTTTCACAACGCAACGTCCACCGTGCTTTTATCACGGCAGGTGCCACGTCCGGCTTCCACGGCTTTCGTCGGTTCAGGGCTGAAACCCTACGGCGTGAGCGCGTGCCTGAGGACCTGGTGCGGTTCTGGCTCGGCCACGCGGGTGCCAGCATCACCGACACTTACGCGGGTGGGCTGCGCAACGATGTTGTGTGGCGGCAGGAATGGGCGCAACGTACCGGCTTAGGGTTTAGTACGTTGGGGTTGGTTGGGGTTCAAAATGTAATTCGAATGGAGGTGGCACGCAGTGCCTAACTGCTTCAAAACAATTTAGGTTAAAGTGGCGCGCCCGGCCAGACTCGAACTGGCGACCCTCTGCTTAGAAGGCAGACGCTCTATCCAACTGAGCTACGGGCGCGGCGCTTAGTCGCATTGTATCACTGAGTTGCAAGCCTCTGTGGAATCAGTCCGACGTGGTCCGCAATCTTGCACTTTCAGTGACTCTCCAACATGGATTGCTACCATTACCGTTCTAGCCAGATCCGGACATCGATCTAATTGACACATATGGACCGTTTTGGGACTATTCTGCTACGTAAGTTATTGGGCTCGTATTGCCTTTGTCTCACGCCCAAGGCTCTTGGGGAGCCAGTTGGCCGTGTGACAAGATTTCATCCGAATCGCAAAGTTCCGTTTGTCATGACTGACCCTCTCCCTTCCAACCAAGTTGGCCTCGAATCCGTTGGCCCAAGCCTATTTCCTGAGCCCAGAGGCACGGGTGTGATTTGAAGAAGCTGGGCAAATACGAGGTTCTCGCAGAGTTAGGCCACGGCGCGATGGGCGTGGTCTATCGTGCCCGGGACCCGTTCATCAATCGCCTGGTAGCCCTTAAGACAATCACGACCGGCGTAGCCGATGATCCCGCGCTACTAGAGCGTTTTTACCGCGAGGCGCAGTCAGCCGGGGGACTGCAGCATCCCAACATCGTAACCATCTATGACATGGGTGAGGCAGGGGACCTTCCGTATATCGCGATGGAGTTGATCGAGGGAGAGAACCTTGAACAGGTGATCGCCCGGCGCGCGTCGCTGCCTATGACTGTGAAGCTCGTTTATGCGACGCAAGCGTGCCGCGCATTGGACTATGCCCACAAGCGGGGGATCGTTCACCGTGATATCAAACCAGGAAATATCATGGTGGGGAAAGATGGCACGGTCAAGGTGGTGGACTTTGGCATAGCCCGAGTATTGGAGGCTTCGCGAACGCAAACGGGAATGTTGATCGGTACGTTTGCGTATATGTCGCCGGAGCAATACCACGGGGAGCACGCGGATGAACGCTCCGACATCTGGTCCTTCGGAGTTTTGCTGTATGAGTTGCTTTGCTACGAGAGACCCTTCACGGGGCCCACTCCGGCGAGCCTGATGCACAACATTTGTGAACAGAATCCGAAGCCGCTGAAGCATTTCATCGAGGACTGCCCCGCGGAGCTGGAAATCATCATGTCGCGTGTGTTGCAGAAATCCCCCAGGGAACGATACCAGTCCATGGAGGATTTGCTGCTGGAACTGGATCCCGTCCGTAACAAGCTCCAAGCACAGTTTGTGGCCGAGCTGGTGGAGCAGAGTCGCAACCTGCTGGAGCAGGGCGAATTCGCACAGGCTCGAGAACTCCTGCGGCAGGCGCTGCATGTGGAGTCCGGCAACCACGAGGCCAGAGCGTTACTGGAGAGGACGAATGCCGAACTGAAGCGTCTTCTGAATCGGCCCAAGGCGCAACAGTATATTGAAAAAGGCCACGCGCTGCTGGAAGAAGGAAAGATTCAGGAAGCGAAGACGGCCGCTGAAAGCGCTCTGCAGCTGGATTCCACGTTTGGACCCGCTCAGGAGTTGCAACGCGTCGTTGAGGAGGAACTCGATCGTGCTCGAATAAGAGCAGAGTATCTGGAGGCGGCGAAGCAGCGCCTGGCCGAGGGATTGCCTGACGAGGCGGAAAGTTTTTTGGCGAAGGTGTTGCAGGCCGAGCCCGCCAACAAGCAAGCACTCGCTCTGGAACAACAAGTCAATGCGGAAAAGGCGGAGCGGCAAAAACGCGCGCGAATCGTTGAGGGTTTACGGCAGGCGCGGGAGCTCTGGACACAGCAGAACTACAACGAGTGCATCCAGCTTCTGGTCAATCTGGAAAAGGAATTCCCGGGCGAGGAGGAGATCACTAAGCAGCTGGAAAGCGCCCGCGAGGATCAGATCGAGCAGCAGAAGCAGCAGGGTTTGCTGGAGTCGCGAAATCTGCTTGCCATAGGGCGCCATGAAGAATGCCTTAAGCTGCTAGCTGGGTTACAGAGACAGTTCCCACAGGACGAAGAGATACCCCGGTTGTTGGAAGATGTCCGTAAAGACCAGTTGAACCGGCGGAGGCTGCAAGGGCTGGCGCAGGCAAAAAGTATGCTCGTGGCCGGGCAGTATGACGCATGTAGTGCTCTGCTTACCTCGCTGCGCGAGGAGTTTCCGGGAGAGCAAGAAATTCCGAAGCTTTTGGAGACTGCCGCACAGAATCAGGCGGAGGAACGCCGGCAACGGCGTGTGGCAGAAGCGCGGAAGCACTTAGCCGCCTGCCATTACGAAGAATGCATGTCGTTGCTGGTGGCGCTGGAGAAGCAATTTCCGCGTGATGACGAGATCCTGAAACTCCAGGATGCCGTCCGCGAGGAGCAAGCGGAACAGCGGAAGCAGCAGCGCTTACAAGAGATCCGGAACCTGCTGGCGTCCAAGGATTATGAGAGGTCGCTGGCGCTTCTAGCTTTAGTGCAAAAAGAGTTCCCCGGGGAAGCCGAGATTCAGAAGCTGCAGGGAATCGCTCGAGCGGAGCAGGTGGAGCAGCGCAAGCAAGAGAGGCTGGCCGAGGCTCGCGGTCTTCTCGCGGCGAAACGCTACGACGAGTCCATCGCGGTTCTGGGCAAACTGCAAGCAGAGTTTCCCTCTGAAACCGAGATTCGCCGACTGCTGGAGTCGATTCGAGCGGAGCAGGCGGAGCAGCGGAAGCAAGAGGGCCTGGCCGAGGCTCGGGGTCTTCTGGCAGCGAAGCGCTACGACGAGTCCATCGCGGTTCTGGGCAAGCTGCAAGCGGACTTTCCCTCTGAAAGCGAGATTCGCCGACTGCTGCAGTCGATTCGAGAAGACCAAGCGGAGCAGCGGAAGCAAGAGGGCTTGACCAAGGCTCGCAGTCTTCTGGCGGCGAAGCGCTACGACGAGTCCATCGCGGCTCTAGGTAGACTGCAAGCGGAGTTTCCCTCTGAAACCGAGATTCCCCGACTGTTGCAGTCGACACGAGAGCAGCAAGCGGAGCAGCGGAAGCAAGAGGGGCTGGCGGAGGCTCGTAGTCTTTTGGCGGCGAGGCGTTACGATGAGTCCATCGCCGTTCTAGAGAAATTGCAAGCCGACTTTCCCTCGGAGATCGAAATTCGCAACCAGCTCGCAACCGCCCGCGAGGATCTCGCGGAGCAACAGAAGCAACAAAAACTTAGCGAAGCCCGGAGTCGCCTGGCCGCGCAGTCCTTTGGGGAAGCGCTGACCGTGGTGGAAAGCCTTGCCCGGACGTATCCCAAGGACGCGGCGGTGATGAAGCTGCGCACGCTGGTGGAACGTGAGCAGGAGAAACACGCCAGGGCAAAGCGAATAGAGCGCGAACTGGAAACGCTGAAGAAACTGATGTCAGAGAAGCAGTATCCCGAAGTCGTCTCCAGGACGAAAGCGCTTCTCAGCGAGTTTCCGGCGGAAGCAAACTTTGTTCGCCTTGCGAAGTTCGCCGCGAGCCAGCAGGCGGCCATCGAACGGGAGCAGTTACTCCATAACACCCTGGAAGAGGTGAAAGCGCTGTTTGGCTCGAATCGCTTCGAGGAAGCGGCGCGTACCGCGCAGAATGGCCTTCGGAATTTTCCCGGCGACGTGGACCTCCTGAATCTGTCCCAACAAGCCGAGATCCAGCAGAGGAAATTGGAAATCCGGCAACAGATTGAGATGCGAATTCGTGAAATCAGGGTCAAGATCAACCGGGAAGAGCTCAGCGAGGCGATCGACCTAGCGAAGCAAACGCTGGTAACGTTGGGACCAGATACCGATCTGACCCAGCTGTTGAATTCCGCGCAAGTCGAATGCGAAGCTCGGGAGAAAAAGAGAGAGCAAGAAAAAGCGATCGGGACAATTCGCACTCTAGTGGAGTCCGGGAAACTTGATGCGGCCACTCTGGTGGTAGAGGAGGCGCTGAAGACGAATATTGTGGAGGCGTTTGACCCCCGCATTCAGCGGCTGACGGAGCAAATCAAAGATGCCAAATCGGTGGCCGAGCGGAAATCGTCACCCACTTCATTGCCAGCGGCCCCTCCCAGCGTTTCCCGAGAGTACGCTTTCCTGCAGGCGGCACCATTGCCAAGCCCTCCCGCGCCCGCCGAGAAACCTTCTTCTCTGGCTCCTCAAGCTCCTCAGGGTGCGCTGACGGAACAGGCCTCGGCGGCTGAACCGGCGCTTTCGGCGCAGCGCGTTGTGCCAGTTGCTCCGTTGGATGCGATGCTCCCCCCTCCTGTTACGGTTGCGCAACCGCCGGGGGCCGGTGTCGCTGAAGCGGCAAGAGAATCCAGCGTCACGCCGGCCATCCCCGCACGTCCAATGGAGGCCCCGAAAGATCGGCCACTTGTGGCCGCGCCCGCGAGCACCCGGGTAGCACGCCCAGCACCGGTCGAGCTCCCAAGCTGGAGGAAGCCCACCATCCTGGCTGTGGTGGCACTCGGGTTGGTTGCGGCTGTTTGGGCGGGAGTGCATTCGATCCGCTCAAACGCTCCGCAAGTGAGCGCACCGGTCGTGAAGACAAACCCAGAACCACCGGCGCCCCGCATCGATCCGCTGGAGTTGCAACAGCGCGATGCGTTGGACGCCGCCAATAAACTGATCGCCGCGAACGATCTGGACGGAGCCCTGCAAAGACTGCAACAAGGTGCTGCGCTGAAGGGTCCGCTGACATCGGAGATCGACAAGAGAATATCGGCGATTGCAGAATCGATGAAGGACGCCAATCTCCGCGCGCTCCGACAGCGCGAAGAAGTGCTCTGGCAGCAAGCGACGAACCGCCTGGCAAGCGGCCGGTTCGCGGACGCTCAAAAGGAACTTCGGCAGATTCTGGCTTTGCCCGTGGGGGGTGTCCACAGAGACGAGGCGCAGAACTACCTTGATAAGGTCATACCCCAGCGGATGCTACAGAATGATCTGCTAGGCCAGGGTCGGCAGAGCTTGAAGCAAGGCGACTTTCCGTCTGCCCGACGCGCCGCCGGCCAACTAAAGCAGAATGGCGGCGATCCGGCACCGCTCCTTGGGGAGATCGACCAAGCTGAACAAAGCAGGCTGGCGCAACTGGAAAGCCAGTTCAACCAGTCCAAGCAGCGCGACGACGACGCTGCGGTTCAACAACTCAAAGCCTTGCAGCCAAAGTTTCAGGCGCTGGCGAGTGATGGCGGCCCGCAATCCGCCGAAGCCCTGAATTACGTGAACAATGTTCCGGGGGCAATCGCCGACGTGCAGGCTCGCGCTCAGAAAAAAATCGCTGACGCCGGGTTTCAGCAAATAGTGCAAAGGTATCAGCTGGCAGCGAGTGCGAACGATAAGAATGGACTTACGTCGGCCCGGACCGACTTCGAGTCGGTAATTCAGAGCGGCGGGCCTCATGCGGAAGAGGCTCAGAAGCATCTGCTTGACGTTAACAATAGGCTTGCGACGTTAAACCAACCTGTCGTCCCTGAGTCGAAGCCCCCGGCAAAGCCGGAGAGTCCTGTGGCGGCGACCGTCGACAATGATGCCGCCGTTCGGTCCGTGATCCAAAAGTATGTGCAAGCGTTTGATCAGAAGGATGCCGACGCCCTTCGGCAAATCTGGCCCAATATGGGCCCGCTCTACGCGAGATACAAACGCTCATTCGAGGGCGCGAGTTCTATTCGGGAACAACTGGACATCGAAAGTGTCGATCTCAGCACGGACGGCACAAAGGCGGTCGTAAAGGGGCAGTTGTCCCAGCTCTACACGCCAAAGGGAGCCAAGACGAAAGGTGTTGTTAACAGCGCCGCTACCTTCCATTTGGCGAAATCGAATTCCGGTACCTGGGTCATCACCGATGTTCAGTGAGCTGTGAACCCCGAGAAACCAATTCTGCACCTTGACAATTTGCATCTGGGATATAAACTCGCCGCGGGCAACGCGTGCAAGCTGAACCTCAAGGTTCGCTGAAACCGAAGACCCAACTTTCCAACACTTAGTCCGGAGGCGTCTCATGTCCAAGCGCCTGTTTTTGGGGTTAATTCTCGTCGATAACGGGTTGCGATCGACGACGGTGCCCCTGGTTAGGGCTTCCCATAACTTTTAGCCATTCGCACGTCTGTTCGACGGCTAGCCGCAAGACCTTGGTCCGCAATGCGTATCACCTGTTCTTATCGTGACACCAAAAACGTCTGGGAGACTCCCGAGACAGAAGTGTTCTTTGGCCGAGCCGAAGAGAAGTGGCCGATTGTCCTGGACCTTTCACCGGACCAAAGAGTCTCGAGGCTGCACGGGCGAATCTGGGAGGAAGATGGCCTTTGCTGGATCGAAGACCTAAACAGTTCGCGCGGCACGCTGTTGAATGGGATCGACATCAAAGGAAGAGGAAAGCAACAGCTTCGGGCTGAGGACTCCGTGGTCGTTGGGCAGACCACTCTACGGGTTGAGTTTGGCGAGATTCGCAACGCCGCCGGGACGAACTATCTGGAGCACGGCACTATCCTTTTGCCCGAGAAGCATGCTGGTGAGTCCTGCGTGGCCATCGCAAAAGATGTGGACGCAACAGCTGTAGAAGCTGTACCGACTGAGGGCACGGAGGAGAACTCCACCGCGCGGCGACTCAAGATGGTGTGCGATCTTCCTTTCCACTTTGCCACCATGACAAAACTGGAATCGCTCTTGCCTGCTATCGTGGACCACTTGGCCGAGGTAATTCCGACCGGTGAAAGTTGGGCGCTGGTGCTCCGTGAGCCGGAAACGGACACCCTCTTACTCAAAGCCTACCAGTACGTACAGAGGCCGTACTTGAGTGAAACTCTGCTGCGGCGGGCGATGACCGACCGCAAGGCTTTCGTCTGGGAAAGAAACGCCGAGGTAAACATCAGCGGAAGCATGGCGCAGAGCGGCATCGAAATGGGAATGTATGCGCCGCTGTTGTGGCAGGGGGAGGCGCTGGGGGCGATTTGCGCAGGAGCACGAAGTCCGACAGCGGTGTTCACGGACGAGGATGTGCGGCTGCTGGTGGTGGTTGGGCAGTATGCGGCGATGGCTGTCGCCACACATCGGCTGCAGGAGAAATTGCGTCAGGAATCCGTGATCAAAGCCAATTTGCTGCGGCAATTCTCTCCGAAGGTGGCGGACCAATTGTTGGCCCATCGCGGCCGCTTGCGATTGGGCGGCCGACGAAGCGAAGTAACGATCCTGAACTCCGACATCCGGTGTTTTACGAAATTCGCCCAGGAAATGGATCCTTACGACGTCGTGGAAATGCTCAACGACTATTTAGGCGTCGTTGTGCCTGTGATCTTCGCGCACAATGGAACCATCGACAAATTTATCGGAGACGCAATCCTGGCGGTTTTCGGAAGCCCCGAGCCTGATCCAAAACAGCACGAAAATGCCATCCGAGCCGCAATGGAAATGCAAGCGGCGGTAACGAAGTTAAACGAAGTGCGCGAGCTTCGCGGTGCGACCTGCCGCGACTTTGGCATCGGTGTTCATTGCGGCGAAGTTGTGCATGGCTTCGTTGGTACCGCAGACCGCATGGAATTCACGGTGATTGGTGACGCCGTCAATCGGACGTCGCGTTACTGCGCGGGCGCAGCGGGAGGCGAAGTTCTGATCAGCCCCGAATTGCACGAACGCGTGTGGCGATTCGCCCAGACGGAGCGAACCACGATTCAGACCAAACGTGAAGGTGATTTTATTGCGTACCGAGTGAAAAGCCTGAAGGAAGGATCCGGCTCGGCTGGCACTCCCAGGCCAGCAAGTGAGCAGGCTGACGGATGACTTGCCGGTCCGTTCCTCGAATCAGCCGCGGGCAGTTGGCGAGTAGCTAGGCCGGTTTTGAGCAAGTCTCGGAAAAGATTTCCCTGACAAAATGAGTAGCAGGTTTGCGCATTTGGGGGTCGATAGGGCACAGGCCCATCTGCCGTGAGTTGCGCGGGATACTCCAAGACAATGGAGATCTTTCAATCAAGAGGAGAATTATCTGTGAGAAGCTTCTTGTCTCCGTAGTTTTGATCCAACTTTGGGGTGTGGGAAATGATGGCTCCGGCACAACTTTTCGGTTTACTGTTAGGAGGTACTACCAGGAGCCCATTTGCCAGAGCCTGACGCGATTGTGTGGGTTGTGGACGACGATGCGTCCGTTCGAGAGGCTTTGAGAAGCCTCATTCGGTCGGCGGGGTTGCGGGTCGAGACCTTGGCATCCGCGCAAGAATTCCTGGCTCGCCCCCGGGTCGAAGCCCCGAGTTGTTTGGTTTTGGATGTACGGATGCCGCGCTTGAGCGGACTGGACCTGCAGAAGCGGATGGCCGAAATTAGCCTTCAGATTCCAATCGTTTTTATTACCGGGCATGGCGACGTGCCGACCTCCGTGCGCGCGATGAAAGCCGGAGCCGTTGAATTTTTGACGAAGCCATTCGACGACCAGGATCTCTTGGAGGCGATTCAACAGGCGATAAAACGCGACCGGGAGGCGCGCCAACACCAAGCGGAGTTGGGAGAGCTGCGCGCCCGGTATGAATCGTTGACGCCGCGCGAGCGCGAGGTGATGGGGCGGGTGGTCTCAGGGCTGTTGAACAAGCAAGTGGCCGCAGAACTGGGCACGAGCGAGATCACCATCAAAGTCCACCGGGCTCAGGTCATGCACAAGATGCACGCGGGCTCTCTGGCCGACCTGGTGAGAATGTCGGAGAAGCTGGAGATTCGCCGCGAGAAAAAATCGTAGGATAGAGCGCAACTCGTCGATCCGGCATTCGAAAAGTGAACACAAGAACGGTCGCCGCGGAAGCCCGATAGAGGTTATGCTTCGTGTTGAGCTGCCCTTGGGGACGAGCTAAGGTTGAGCCCTTCCGAGATCAGCGAGTTGCAAGATCCGTGATGTTCGACCACGGGGTCGAGAGCAATGAAGATTGCCGGAATATTGGGGATTTTGCTGCTCTCTTTGGCGCTGGATGGGTTGGACCAAGCGTCGCGCGAACGCGTCACTGTGACGTTTCTGGATGTCGAGTACGACACACCCGATCTATTGCCTGTATTATCGCAAGATTTGCAGGCCTTCACGAAAGAAACAGGAATTCAGATTAAGCGGATTCCTGGTCCTGATGGCTCTCTCAATCAACTCGCCTTGTGGCGACAGTTGCTCCAGAAGGGCGCCCCCACCCCCGACCTGTACAGCATTGACGTGATATGGTCGGGAATATTGAACCCGTATCTCATGGATCTAAAGCCCTACTTTGCCACCGAGCTTTCCTCACAACCTCCAGTGGTGCTTGCGAGCTACACCGTAGATAACAAATTGGTGGCTATGCCACATCACGCTTATGTCGGTGTTTTGCTCTATCGCACCGATCTTCTGCGAAAGTATGGCTATCGAGAGCCTCCCAAGACATGGGATGAACTTGAGACGATGGCCTCGCGGATTCAGGCGGGCGAACGGGCAAAAGGTCAAAAGGACTTTTGGGGCTATGTATGGCAAGGGGGCGTCAGCGAAGATTTGACCTGCGCCGGTTTGGAGTGGCAGATTGGCGAAGGCGGCGGACGAATCATTGAAAATGACAAGACGATCAGCGTAAATAACCCGCACACGATCCGGGCATGGCAGCGCGCAGCACGGTGGGTGGGTTCCATTTCGCCACCTGGAGTGGTGGCCTATTCAAAATGGGACGCAGAAAACGTCTTTGGCTCAGGAAAGGCAGCCTTCTTTCGGGGTTGGGAGGGAGATTTTAGTCTCATCGACTGGGTGCCCTTGCCAGGAGGCGTAACCGACGTAGGCATGACCGGCATACCGGGCGGCCGAGATGGGCGGGCAAGCACGTTGGGAGGAAACGGTTTGGCGATTTCCAGAACCGCGGCGCACACCCGTGAATCACTGGAGCTGATCCGGTTTCTTCTACAAAGGGATGTTGAGCACAAGCGTACCCGGGAGCATTCCCAGCCACCTCCGGTTCCCGAACTATACGAGCTGCCGGCAGTGTTGGAGCCGTATCCTCAACTTGCTAGATCGCAACACGCCACGGGGGTGGTGGCGCGTCCTTCCGCGGCTTCTGGCCAGCGTTACGAGGATGTCAGCAGGGCGTATATCAGGACGTTGCATTCCGTGCTCACGGGCGAAGTGGCTCCGTCGGCGGCGGCGGCCGCGCTAGAGAAAGAACTGATGGAAATAACGGGTTTTAAGCCGGGACCGCCCTCCAAGCGGGATTGGTGGTCCCCTGAAAAAGGTCTCTGAATAGGTTCACCATGTCTCTTTCGAGACGCTTTGGATTCGCGCTTATGCGCTAGCCATAGGGCTCCGCCCTTAATCCGAAGCTAGGGAGTCACAGATTGGTAGCGAAACTTGCCGGACGGGCGAAACAAGCTGGCGAGAATATTTTTCACCTCTATCGACTCAACATCGGTCCACGTTTAACGCTCTGTTTTATCGTCATCATCCTGGCGATGTTGGTGGGATACGCGGTCTTACTGTGGCAATTCCAACTAGTCCGAGCGCAAGCGGAGCGTCTGAGCGGTGTCGACCAGGAGTTGATTACCGTATTGCAGGCTCATACCAAACTCATGTCGTTCTATGAGAGGCTGGACTCGCTGGCGCATTTCGAAAACACTGCCGGACTGGTGAGCGAAGCGCAAGATCTTCGTGACGCCCTCGTTGAGGATAACCGGCACAGCAGAAGTGTCCTCAGTGGCTTGCCGCCGGAGGTACAACTGGATCCGGCACTGCTGCCTACCCTTGTAGCAATTCAGGACGCACTCCCCGCGCAGCTTGAGGCCGTCACAGCATTGGCTAAGTCGAAGGAATGGGATGCTGTGCGTTTGCGCCTGGCCAACCAAGTCCGGCCGCTGGAATCTAGAAGCGCGGCGTTGGTAGAGAATATCGACCGCGAGGTCGGCCAAGCGCGAGCACAAGCCGTCTTGAATATCGGGCAGGCGCAACGGCGGGTTCTTCTAATCGTGCCGATCACAGCGATTCTGACGCTGCTATTCGCGGCCTTTCTCGGCTGGGCCATAACGCACAGCATCACGGAACCGCTGGGGCGCTTGTTGGGGGGCTCCAAAGCATTGGCACGGGGTGAATTTCAACATCAAGTTTCGGTGATCGGGAAGGATGAGCTTGCTCACGTCAGCGCGGTGTTTAATGAGACGGCCGAAAAATTGCGAGAGCTTTACGAGACGTTGCGTGACCGGGAAGAGAAGCTCCGGCAATCGGAAGACAGCCTCCGCACTACCATCGACACAATCCCAACGTTGGCATGGGTCTGTGGACCGGACGGGGCCGCCGAAATTCAAAATCAACGCTGGCTTTCCTATACGGGGCTCTCTCAGGAGCAGGTAGCCGGATGGGGTTGGACGGTGGCAATTCATCCGGAAGATTTACCCGAGTTAGAGAGTCACTGGCGCGCAACGTTGTCCGCCGGCGAACCAGTCGAGCACGAAGCACGCATGCGACGCTTTGACGGGGAATATCGCTGGTTTTTGTTTCGGGCCACTCCGCTGCGCGACAAGCTTGGAGATATTCTCAAGTGGTATGCGACGAATACAGATATTCACGATCGCAAGCTCGCCGAAGATGGGTTGCGGAAGTTCGCATCGCTGATCGAAAACAGCACGGACTTTATCGGGATGGCTTCGCTTGAGGGCGATGTTCTCTTTATCAATCCAGCCGGGCAAACCGTTGTGGGGTTAGCAGGGAACGAACAAGTACGTGAGACCAAGATTCTCGACTACATAGCGGCGCAGGATCTGGAAAGATTCGAGAACGAGGTTCTACCGGTCGTCTTCGGGGATGGCCGGTGGGAGGGAGAGACGCTCTTTAGACATTTCAAGACGGGTGCATCCATATCCATGTGGCAGCACATTTTCTTTATCACCGATGAAGGGGGTGGGCGGCGTCTTGCATTGGCCACGGTCTGCCGTGACATTACCGAGCGCAAGCGGTCCGAGGAAAGGTTTCAGCACGCGCAGGCCCAACTGGCTCATATGGCTCGACTGACCACGATGGGAGAGCTCGCGGCCTCGATTGCGCATGAAGTCAATCAGCCCCTGGCCGCCATAGTCGCGAACGGCAACGCGTGTCTCCGCTGGCTGCGCCGAGCCGAGCCGGACCTGGATGAGGCGCAAACTGCGGTGGACCGGATTGTCAGAGATGGGAGACGGGCGGGTGACATTATCTCTCGGATTCGAGGCCTTTCGAAGCAAACCAGCACGGAGAAGGAGTCTTTGGACGTAAACGGAATCATTCAAGAGGTCGTCGCTCTGGTCCAGGCGGAAGTACGAAGAAACCGGGTGGCGCTTCGGACGGAATTGGCAGACGACCTACCGCGTGTGCTGGGTGATCGCGTGCAGCTGCAACAAGTACTGCTTAACTTAATGATGAACGGAATCGAAGCCATGAGACGTGTTGAGGATCGACCACGGGAGTTGGTGATTCGAACGCAAAAAGGTGACGAAGGCCAAGTATGTGTTGCCGTACAAGACTCAGGCATGGGGCTTGATTCAGCGAATATGGACCAGATCTTTGATGCCTTCTACACGACCAAACGCGAAGGCATGGGCATGGGGCTATCGATTAGCCGCTCCATTGTTGAGAATCACGGTGGACGGTTGAGGGCCGCGGCGAATAAGGGTCCGGGCGCCACGTTCGAGTTCACGCTTGCCGAGCACCACTAACAGAGTCTGGAGCGTCGATTGATAGCTAGCGAGTCCCAATTTCCGAAGACGTTCATTTGCGGGCGTGGAGACAAGAGAACTTCGCCCCCTCGTCCTCACAGAGGCAGTAGCTACTCCCAAGTTGTTAAACGATAAGGCTTTACCGAATTTTGGCGCAGCGGTCCTGAGCTCGAAATAACCGCCCAGAAGCAAGAGTCGCCGGCCATTTGTACCTATACCAAGGTTCAATAGACATTTCCTTGTGCGCTGCTAAGTTGGTCCAATGGGTAGTCTCCCTGTGATTTCGGTTGTGGATGACGATGAGTCTATCCGTCAGTCCCTTGGCGGATTGATGAGGTCAGTCGGATTTGGTGTGAAGGTGTTCTCATCGGCTGAAGAGTTCTTGAATTCAGGTGATCCGCGCAATACAGGCTGCCTGATCCTCGATGTGCGCATGCCGGGCATGGACGGGTTCGAGCTGCAGCGGCGCCTGGAGGCTAGTCAGTACGAGATTCCAGTTATTTTCATCACCGCACACGGAGACGAGGAATTGCGCCGGCGCGCTCTTATAGCCGGCGCCGTCGACTATTTGCTGAAGCCGTTCAGTGAGGAGGCGCTGCTTAACGCGGTCCAGGCGGCTCTGAAGAAATAGCATCAAACGAAAGTGAATCGAGATTTCGAAATGGAGGAAAAGTTAACGTAGAAACATGGGTTTTTAGGCCGGATGAAAAGGAACACAGGTTTCCTGGCCAAACTTGCAATGGTGGAGGAAGTCCCATGAGCTTATCGAGTTCTCCCGTCTATGTCGTGGATGATGATGTCTCCGTGCGCGAAGCGGTGGGAAGTCTGATTCGGTCCGCAGGATTGAGGGCGGAAACGTTTGGATCGGCGCAGGAGTTCTTGGCCAGCCCTCGAGCTAAGGTACCGAGCTGTTTGGTGTTGGATATGCACCTTCCCGGGTTGAGCGGACTCGACCTGCAACAAGAGCTTGCGAAAGCGGACGCTCAGATTCCGATCATTTTCCTCACCGGCCACGGCGACATACCGACGACAGTGCGAGCGATGAAAGCAGGCGCGCTGGAGTTCTTGACCAAGCCGTTTAACGATGAAGATCTATTGAATGCGATCCGTCAGGGTATCGCCATCGCTAATTATCACACTGCGCGGCAACCGTGCCGAAGCGTGGCGCAGCAAGGGCTTGAGGGAATCATCGGAATGAGCGCCGCATTACAGTCGGTGCTGCATCAAGTCGAGCAAGTGGCCGCGTCGGAATCGACAGTGCTAATCTTGGGGGAAACCGGCACGGGGAAGGAACTCATCGCTCGGGCCATCCACAAGCGATCTCAGCGCTCCACCCGTGCTTTTGTGGGCGTGAACTGCTCTGCGATACCCCCGGACTTGCTCGCTTCAGAACTGTTTGGCCACGAGAAGGGCGCCTTTACGGGAGCAGTTCAGCGGCGCGTGGGCCGCTTTGAATTGGCCCAAGGAGGCACGCTCTTCCTCGATGAAATCGGAGAACTTCGTGCCGCGACCCAAGTCGCTTTGTTGCGGGTTCTGCAGGAGCACGAATTTGAACGTGTGGGCGGAACTGGATCCATCCGAACGGATGCTCGTGTGATTGCTGCCACCAACCGTGACTTGCAGGCAGCTATTGAGGCAGGTACGTTTCGTAGCGACCTGTTTTATCGCCTCAACGTTTTCCCGATCGAGATGCCCCCTCTGCGCAAGCGCAGAAAAGACATTCCCTTATTGGCTGAATACTTCATCGATCTCTACGCGAAAAAGCTGGGGAAGAGCGGCCTCCGGGTGAACCAAGAGACCCTGGGCCTCCTTCAGTCACAGTCCTGGCCAGGCAACATTCGCGAACTCCAGAACGTCATTGAGCGTTCTGTGATCCTGTGCGGAACAGAGAATTTTTCGTTGGACGAGAACTGGCTTTCGACACTGCCTCCTGCAACCGAGCCGAATGGCCGGCTGGGCCTCTCCGAAACGGTTGCCGCTCAGGAGAAGAGGGTCGTGTCAGCGCCGCGAGAAAGTGGACGACAGCCACTCGGACCGTCAGGTGCGGCGATCAAGCTGGGTAGCTGACTTCGTCGAGGGCACAACCCTCGATCCTTACGAAATCCGATTGGTGCTGGGCGCAGGCGGCGTGGAGCGCGATTTACCTTTTGATTGGTTGCGAACGCACTAATGCTGAGCGAGGTGCCCGCCTTCAGGGTCTGCGGCACGGAGACTATTTCTGAGAATCAACTTTAGACTGTGAGACCCTTTCGGAGACTTGCGCGGGAGTGGGAAGTTGCGAGAGGTCCCATCCGCCGCCGAGAGCTTCGATTAACTGTACCGAGGCGGTCATCGCTTGGGTGCGGAGAGTAGCCAGTTGTTGCTGTTCTGTGAGCAGAGTGGTTTGCGCCACAAGCACGTTAAGGTATTGATCTACACCGGTATAGTAACGTGCTTTGGCCAGCTCTAAGAAACGTTCCGCTGACTGTTCGGCTTCCAACTGTTGCCTGATCTGTGTGGACAAGATTCGCTCGGTGGCCAGAGAATCTTCCACTTGTTGGAACGCGGTCAGGACGGTCTCGCGGTAGCTGGCAACGTCCGCGTTGTAGACCGCAGTGAACTGCTGCACCGTGGCGCGGCGGAGGCCGGCATCATACAGTGTCTCAGAGACCGAAGGCCCGACGGACCAAAAGCGGCTCGAGAACGAAAGAAGCTTCTTAAAAACCGAGGTCTCGAATCCTCCATCGGCACTCAGAGTGAGAGTCGGATAGTAGGCCGCGACCGCGATCCCGATTTGGGCATTGGCTGCGGCCATGTTGCGCTCGGAAGCCGCGATGTCCGGTCTGCGCTCGAGAAGCTGCGAAGGCACGCCCAGCGGGACCGCGGGCGGGATCGCGTTCAGGGGCTTGACGGGAATCGACAACGTGGAAGGAGTAGTGCCGATGAGTACCGCGATGGCGTGTTCGAACTGCGCGCGGGCGATGCCCAGATTGGTGCCAGCGGCCTGGGCGCTCTGCAACGCGTTTTCGGCTTGTACCAGGGAGATCTGATCGTCCACACCGGTTTCGTAGCGCGCGCGTGTCAGATCTACGGACTTCTGGTCGGCTTCGACGGTCTCGTCGAAGACTTTCTGCAGGGCATCCTGGCCGCGGAGTTCGAACAGGAAAGTGGCTAGGCTGGCCTGTTCGGTCAGGCGTACGTTCTCAAGGTCGGCGGCACTCAGCTGCGCGTTGTATTGCGCTTGATGGATGGTGTTGCGGACTTTGCCCCAAAGATCCGGCTCCCATGAGACCGCGCCGGGAAGAACGAAAAGCTGGGTCTGCTTACCACCTGATGTGGAACCGGTGGCGCCCGTCGAACCTGTGAGATTCGCCGAGCCACGAGACCGCTGGTAGGAAGGGGTTGCCCCGATGGTAGGATAGAGTTGCGAACGAGCCTGCGCAACGAGGGTTCGCGCTTCCATGAAATTTTCAAAAGATTGCTTGATGTTCTGATTGTTGACGTTCAGTTGGTCTTCCAGCGCATTCAGTTCCGGATCGTTGTAAATCTCCCACCACTTGCCACGAAGCATCGCGTCTTGGGGATCCGCAACCTTCCATTCGCCGGAATTGGGGAATTGTGTAGGGGACTCTTTGTAGGTGGATGCGGGCGGCTGAACCGTGGCCGCCGGTTGACGGTACTTTGGCCCGACGGTGCAGCCCGCAATCGCGAAAGCTGTGACTGCGGCGGCCAGTATAGTTTTGAGTCCAACTGTCTTCATCGTTTGTCCCCTCCTAACTACCCTTCGGCAGTTGCCGGAGTGTCCGCTGGGTTAAATGTGTCGCGCTCTTTTCCAAGAAAGCGAAGCCGAATACGATCGAGCGTGAGATAGACGACCGGGGTGGTGTAGAGCGTCAGAAGCTGGCTCATGATAAGTCCACCAACAATGGTAATCCCCAGAGGCCGTCGCAGTTCTGAACCTGTGCCGGTTCCAAACGCCAGTGGCAGCGCGCCGAACAACGCGGCCATCGTGGTCATGAGAATCGGGCGGAAGCGCAACATGCAGGCTTCGAAGATGGAGTCTTCGGTGCTCTTGCCGCCTTCGCGCTCTACTTGCAGGGCAAAATCGATCATCATAATGGCGTTCTTCTTTACTATGCCAATCAGCAAGACGATTCCGATAATGGAAATGACGTTCAGATCCTGCTTGAAGAGCATTAGAGCGAGCATGGCACCGACGCTGGCGGAGGGTAGCGTCGAGATAATCGTCAGCGGATGCACGAGGCTCTCGTAGAGGATCCCAAGAACGATGTAGACAGCAAGAAGCGCGGTCAAAACCAGGATAGGTTCGGTGCTGAGCGATTGCTGGTAGGCCTGCAGAGTTCCGGCAAAAAAGCCACGGACCGAGGTGGGCACGCCCAGACGCTGCTTCATCTGGTCGATGCGCAGGGTGGCCTCGCTCAGGGAGACGCCGGGTGCGAGATTGAAGGAGACGGTGACCGAGGGAAACAAGCCAGTATGGTTGATCGCGAGCGCTATCGTGTTGCTTTGAGGTGTAGCCATAGTGAAAAGCGGCGTGTTGCCCGTGGCGGTAACGCTGCTGCTTCCGGTCGGATGAAAATATATGTTCTTCAGGCCCTCCGGGGTTTGTGAATATTGGGGATCGACTTCTAAAACAACGTAGTACTGATTCAATTGGGTATAAATGATCGAGACTTCGGACTGGCCAAAGGCGCTGTAGATGCCGCCATCCAGGGACGTCGCGGTCTGCCCAAGTTTCGCAGCGGTCACGCGGTCGTAGTTCAACAAAATGTCCAAGCCGCCATTTTGCTGGTCGGAATTTACGTCCTGCAAGCCCGGAATTTTTTTCATCTCCGCGAAAACCTTGGGTCCCCAAGTGACGAGATCGGGAATATTGTCGGTTTGAATGGTGTATTGATAGAGAGCGGCGCTGGAGCGTCCGCCGATGCGAATGTCTTGCGCGGCTTGAAAGTAAGCCGAAGCCACGGGCAAGCGGTTTATTTGCGGGCGCAAGCGGTTGATGATCTCGGCAGCCCCGATTTTTCGCTCGTTCAGCGGCTTCAACGTAATAAAGATATTTCCGGTGTTGGTGGCGCCGTTGCCTCCAGTGAAACCAATCACATTCTGAACCGCCGGATCTTTATTAATGACCGCCTGCAGCTGTTTGATGGAGTCGTTGATGACAGCGAAGGAGGCATCTTGAGGGCCTTGTATAGCTCCGGCGAGGGAACCCGTATCTTGTTGAGGAAAGAAACCCTTGGGGATCTTGAGGACCAACGCGACGTTGAGCGCGATGGTGAGCGCGAGAACCGTGAGGGTGAGCCCGGCATTTTGCAAAACCCAGTGGAGGCTGTGCCGGTATAAAGACAGGATCCGTTCGAAAACTCGCTCCGATGCCATATAGATGCGGCCGTGTTTCGCCGCATGTTCGTTTCGCAGCAGATAGGCGCACATCATCGGTGTGGTGGTGAGCGAAATGACCATCGAGACGAGAATCGCTGTGGAGAGCGTGATCGCAAACTCGCGAAAGAGCCGTCCGACGATTCCACCCATCAGCAACAACGGAATGAAGACTGCGATCAGCGAAATGCTGATGGATAGGACGGTGAATCCAATCTCCTTTGCGCCCTTGAGAGCGGCGGCGAACGGCTCCATGCCCGCTTCCAAATGCCGCGTGATGTTTTCCATGACCACGATGGCGTCGTCCACAACGAAACCGGTTGAGATGGTCAGGGCCATGAGCGACAGATTGTCCAGGCTGTAGCCGCAGAGATACATCACCGCGAACGTGCCGATGAGAGAAACGGGGACGGCCACAGCGGGTACCAGAGTTGCGCGGCCATTTCGCAAAAAAATGAAGACTACGACGATCACGAGACAGATCGAGATCATCAGGGTCCGCTCGACGTCATTTACGGAAGCGCGAATGGTGGTGGTGCGGTCCAGGACGATGGTGGTGTCGATTCCTTGGGGAATCGATGCCTTGATGGAAGGCAATTCACTACTAATGCGGTCGACCGTGTCAATGATATTGGCGCCGGGTTGTCGGAAAACGATGAGCACGATGGCGCGCTTGCCATTGAGATATCCGGCGGTCCGAACATTTTGTACGGAGTCGACTACGTCGGCGACGTCCGAGAGGTGAATGGCCGCGCCATTGTTATAGCCAACGATGACGGGCTTGTAGTCTTCCGCGTGGGAAATCTGGTCGTTCGCGAGGATGTCCGCGGTGATGTTGCCATCGGTAATCTGTCCTTTGGCGAGATCGGAGTTCTGAAGACGCAGCACGGACTGGACGTCGGTCATCGTGAGGCCGTAGCTGGCGAGTTTTGTGGGGTTGACCTCCACGCGCACGGATGGCAAAGCGCCACCGCCTGCGCTCACCTGGCCGACGCCTTGAATTTGCGACAATTTCTGCTGAACAATGGTGGAGGCCTCGTCGTAGAGCTTGTCTGGACCGTATTTGTCGGACGTCAGGCCAATGATCATGATGGGTGAGTCGGCAGGATTGACCTTGCGATAGGTGGGATTCGCGGGGAGGTTGGCTGGCAGATAGGTGCGCGCAGCATTGATAGCCGCCTCGACGTCGCGCGCAGCTCCGTCAATGTTCCGGCTAAGGTCGAATTGAATGGTCACTGAAGACGTCCCCAAACTACTGGTCGAGGTCATCTCCGTGACTCCCGCGATGTGGCCAAACTGGCGTTCCAGAGGAGTGGCGACGGAAGAGGCCATGATCTCGGCGCTGGCTCCGGGCAGGCTCGCGGCGACCGAGATGGTCGGAAAGTCAACCTGCGGAAGTGGCGAAACCGGCAGGACTTCGAAAGCGATCGCGCCCGCAATAGCGATGGCAATCGTCAGCAACGTGGTCGCGACCGGACGATGGATGAAGGGCTCGGATACGTTCATGACAGGCCCGCTGGTTGCGGCTCCGCGCCGGCTTGCGGCGCTCTCGCACGTCTTGAGAATCGATGCGCAAGGTTATCGAAAAATATGTAAATGACAGGAGTGGTATAGAGGGTGAGCACCTGGCTCACCAAAAGACCGCCGACCATCGCGATACCCAGTGGGCGCCGCAGTTCGGAACCAAAACCGGTACCGAACGCAAGCGGCAGACCGCCCAGCAGTGCGGCCATCGTAGTCATCATAATGGGCCGGAACCTCAGCAGGCAGGCTTCGTAAATCGCGTCTGTTGAATTCTTCCCCCGGTTGCGTTCCGCATCCAGCGCAAAGTCCACCATCATGATGCCGTTCTTTTTGACGATCCCGATGAGCAGCACGAGGCCGATGATGGCAACGACACTCAGATCCTGGCCGAAGAGAATCAGTGCAAGAAACGCCCCGACGCCGGCGGAAGGCAGCGTGGAAAGAATCGTGATCGGATGAATGAAGCTCTCATACAACACGCCAAGCACGATGTAGACCGTGACCAGCGCGGCAAGAATGAGCAAGGGCATGTTAGAGAGTGAGTTTCGGAAGGATGCCGCCGTGCCCTGAAAATCCGCCTGCAAACTGGCGGGCATGTTCATATCTTTTTGCACTCTGGAGATGGACGAAATCGCGCCTCCGAGCGCCGCGTTGGGAGCGAGGTTGAAGGACACCGTGATCGCCGGAAACTGCCCTTGATGATTGATGGAAAGCTGCTCTGTCCTGGTTTCAAAATGCGAAAATGTGCCGAGCGGCACGGCATTGCTCCTTACCGAACTCGTCGTACCCGCCGAGTTGGCCCCCTTACTGGAACTTGTGTTCGAGGTGCTCGACGTGAGCGCATTGACGGGCGGAGCCAGCGAGTTCGCGGAGGGAGTGAAGAGAGGAGAAGTGGTCAGCGCATTGGAGCCCGCGGAAGTCGAACCGTTACCCGTTGTGGACGCAGGCGCGCCGGTCGTGCCTGCCGCCGAGTTCGCTTGAATATACAGTTTATTCAGCTTGTCGGGATCCAGTTGGAATTGTGGTTCGGCCTCCAAAATGACGTGATACTGATTTAACTGGGTGTACATTGTGTTGATCTGCCGCTGTCCGAAGGCGTCGTAGAGCGTGTTGTCAATGGTCGTAGGCGCGATTCCCAGCCGCGATGCCGTCGGACGATCAAAAAGCAGCGAAACGGCCAATCCGCCTGGTTGTTCGTCGGTCGCAACATCTTCGAGTTCCGGCAACTGTTTCAGTTGAGTTACGAAGCGGCCTGTCCAATCGCTCAGTTCATTGGGATCCGGGTCTTCCAGCGTGAACTGATATTGCGTGCGGCTGACGCGATCATCGACGGTAATATTTTGGACGGGCTGCATGAAAAGCTGGATGCCTTGCACGTCTTGCAGCTTGGTCTGAAGACGCCGGATGACGTCGGAAGCGTTTATCTTGCGCTGCTCGAGCGGCTTGAGATTGATGGACATTCTCCCGCTATTGGTGGTGATGTTGGTGCCATCAGCGCCGATGAACGAGGACAGGCTGTCGACAGCGGGATCGTCGAGAATGACATTCGCCAGCTCTTGCTGCTTTTCCCCCATGGCTTTGGGTCCGATGGTCGGCGAAGCTTGCGAGATGCCTTGGATAATCCCGGTGTCCTGAATGGGAAAGAAGCCCTTGGGAATGATGATGTAGAGAAAGATGGTGAGCAGCAGCGTGCCGAGAGCGACGAAAAGCGTAATGGTCTGGAAGCGCAGAACGAACTTCAGGGTGCGGCCGTAGAATGCGATCATGCTGTCGAACGCGCGCTCTGAGGCTTGGAACACGCGGCCTTGTTTTTGGTTCGAGTGGGGCTTCAGGATGCGCGACGCCATCATCGGCGTGAGCGTCAGGGATACCACCGCGGAAACAACAATGGTTACGGCCAACGTTACCGCGAACTCTCGGAACAGGCGCCCTACCACGTCGCCCATGAACAACAACGGGATGAGCACCGCGATCAGCGAGACCGTCAGCGATAGAATCGTGAATCCGATCTGCTCCGCGCCCTTCAGTGCCGCCTGCATGGGCGGCTCGCCTTCTTCGATATACCGCGAAATGTTTTCGACCATTACGATAGCGTCGTCCACTACGAAACCGGTCGAGATGGTGAGGGCCATGAGCGAGAGGTTATCCAGGCTGTAGCCTAGTGCGTACATGGCGGCAAAGGTGCCCACCAGCGACAGCGGCACGGCTACGCTGGGAATGATCGTTGCGTAGAAACTGCGCAGGAACAGGAACATGACCATGACGACGAGCGCGATGGTCAGCATCAATTCGAATTCGACGTCGTCTACGGAGGCTTGAATTGGTGTCGTTAGGTCGGTCAGCGTGGCAACGTCGATCCCCTTGGGAAGGTTGGCTTCCAGTTGCGGTAGCAGCGCTTTGATGCGCTTCACAACACTGATCGTGTTTCCGCCTGGCTGGCGCTGGACGTTCAGAATCACCGCGGGGGTCTTGTTCATCCAGGCGGCCTGATTGGTGTTCTCTACGCCGTCGATGATTTTTGCCACGTCGGTAAGCATGACCGGCGCGCCGTTACGGTAGGCAACCACAACGTTCCTATAGTCCTTGCTGGTGACGAGTTGATCGTTGGCATCGATTTGGAAATCCTGGCGGGCGCCGTCAAAGTTTCCTTTGGCGGCGTTGACGCTGGCTTGCGTAACGGCGGTGCGAAGGTCTTCCAGATTAATGCCATAGGAAGAGAGCGCCGCGGGGTTAGCCTGAATGCGAACCGCGGGCTTTTGACCGCCGCTGATCGTAACGAGGCCTACGCCGCTCAACTGCGAAATCTTAGGAGCTAATCGGGTGTCCACCAGGTCTTCGACTTGAGCCAAAGGAATAGAACTCGACGTAATCGCCAACGTCAGCACCGGGGCATCGGCTGGATTTGTCTTGCTATAGATGGGCGGCGCAGGCAGGTTGGCCGGCAAAAAGCTCTGTGAAGCGTTGATAGCCGACTGGACCTCTTCCTCGGCGATATCAATATTCAGACTCAGGTTGAACTGCAGCACGACGACAGAACACCCGCCTGAACTGCTCGAAGTCATCTGACTCAAACCCTGAAGCTGGCCGAACTGCCGCTCCAAAGGCGCGGTCACCGTCGTTGCCACGACAAACGGACTTGCTCCCGGATAGAAGGTCAGCACTTGAATGGTGGGATAGTCGACCTGCGGCAACGCAGAAACCGGCAATTGGGTATAGCAGACGATACCCACGAGCAGGATCGCTGCCATCAGCAGCGCCGTCGCGACCGGTCTCAAAATAAAGGGACGCGATGGACTCAAGGAGCGGAACTCCCAGCGGTATTTCCAGACGGGTTGTTTCCGGATGAACTGCGTCCCGGTGGCGGCGCTCCGGCAACCACAACCTTCGCATTGTCCTGCAGCTTATCGAAGCTGCTGTTCGCCAGCACATCTCCCGGGTTGATGCCCGTTACCTGCGTCAGCCCGCTATCTGTGACCCCGGACTTAACCACACGCATGTGCGCCGTGTTGTCCTGCAACACGTAAACAAAAGCGGTTTGACCGTTATGTTGAATGGCGGATGCCGGGATCAAAGTGGCGCCGTGGAGGGTATCCACCAGCAATCGGACATTCACAAATTCGTTCGGAAAAAGCGTCAAGTCTTTATTCTCGAACGACCCACGGGCCTTCACGGTGCCGGTGGTTGTGTCGATCTGGTTGTCGAGCGTCAACAGCACTCCCGTCGCTACTTTCTTTTGCGCAGCGCGGTCATATGCATCCACAGCGAGTCTTGCGCCTTTGTGAATACGCTCTTGCACCGGCCCAAGATTGTCCTCGGGAATCGTAAAAATTACGGTGATCGGCTGCAATTGCGTGATCACCGCCAACGTCAGCGTCCCCGACGACTGCACTACGTTGCCCGGATCGACCAGACGCAGACCGACTCTGCCGGTGATGGGAGCGATGATGCGGCACCACTCAACTTCAATCTGATCAAACTGCACTGTGCCCTGATCGATCTTTACCGTGCCCTGATTCTGCAACACGATCTTTTCCTGATCGTCCAACGTTTGTTTCGGTATGGCGTTGCGATTCCAGGCTTCCTTATAGCGTTCCAGATCCATCTTCGCTTGCCCCAGAATGTTTTCGTCACGCTCAAGCGTGCCCTGTGCCTGCAGGAGTGTCGCCTGGTACGGCCTTGCATCTATATCGATCAGCGGGTCGCCCTTGCGAACAATTTGTCCTTCCGTGTAGTGCACCGCCGTGACGATTCCATTCACCTGGCTCGTAATCGACGCGGTGTACACCGGCGTGACCGTCCCGATCGAGTCCAGGTACACCCCGATATCACCCTTTTGGGCGGTTGTCGTCGTCACCGTCGCCGCTCCCCCAACTCCCTTGGGGGATTTCGCCGCCTTTGTGGTGTCATCGTGATGGCGTAAAACCCAAAAGAATCCAGCCCCGAAGATCAAAAGCAATACAATCCATACGATGGCCCTCACTCCTTTGTGCTGGTGCGCCGGGGAAGCGGGCAGTTGATGTTCGGGCCCGATGGCCTGGTGTTCATTCTGATCTGTCGGCAAGTCGACCCCTCGTCAAAATTTTAAGCTCGGACGGTCGCGCAAGTGTCCGTAGCGTGCGTACTATATTGACGGATTTCAGCCCGATTTCGGATACGGCCCAGAAACCTTAGATTCTTCTAGACATGCGTCGGTCCCAGGGGAACAAGGCTGCCCCTGAGGCCATAAGGGTAAATATAATATACCGCCCTGGGGGGCATAGGATGTACGGCGCGGCAAAGGTCCAACCAGTCACGGCTGCGGGGGCGGTCAAGACGCCAATACCTTTTGAGCCTTCGCCGGTACCGCGCGGCCCGGACTCAGACACTGGCTCGCCCTGGGCGCCTACAAAGGCGAGTCGTAGGCCGCCGCCGCAATTTCGCCGAGCGCCTCTCCTACGATCTTCTGTGTCGCTTCCGGATCGTCTAGTGGCACGGCCACCATGTTGGCATAAATCGCCAGAACGAGATGCTGGCCGCTTGCCGTGTCCATGTAGCCGGCGAGGCCCTTTCCGGTGACCATTAAATTTTTGTTCAACGCATCGTAGACGCCAAACGTTCCGGTCTTCGCGTGCACGTGCCCGGAAGCCGGCGAGTTCACCTGAATCTTAAAAAGCGTCCCGTCTTTCCCCAGAATCGGCAAGGCTCGATAAAAATCGCCGAAATCTTTCTGCTTCGACATATACAAGAGATAGTGGACCATGAAATCTGGGGAATAGTATGCGTTACCCCCTGCGCCATCGCTTTGCGCTGCGCCCCTGAGATCGAGCCGTCCTTTTGTAAGAAACTCGTTCTCCAGATCGAAGCCCCCTTGGTCGATCTGCGCCGTCCTGTGAGCGACGAGCGCGCCGAGAACGAACGGCGTCATACTGGCATGCAGATTTTGGCTGACCTTCAGCGTGATCTTGACCTCTTCCCTAAGCGGTGGCGAGACGTGTTCCGCGACCAGTTTGTCCTGCTTATAGTTTGCGGATAGCATTTTGAAATCGGTCCTGTCTACGGGACCCGCAATCGCGCATCTCACGCCCTTTTCTCTTAGCGCCTCCATCAAAATCGTTGCGGCGTAGTGGCTGGGTTCCGGCACCGGGTAGGCAGCCATCGCTGACCCCGCGCCAAGCGCCAAATTCCCAGTGAGCGTCGCGCTGCGCGTCCCGTCCGGATTAAGCTTCTCGTCCGTATATTCCAGGCTTGCTTTCGATCCAGCCACGCCCGTCGTCGCCTGATTGACGATCGTCACGTAAGCCGTCTGCGGCGAGACCTTCAGGATCACCGGTGCGCCAACCGTCGCTCCCGGCGTAGCGATCACGTCGATCAGGTTGTCATTCACGACGATCGGCGAAATGACCACGCCCGTACCAAGCTCGCGGTCGCCTTCAGGAAACAGCGTTGCATCTACCAACACCTTTCCCTTAACGCGCTTAATGCCTTTGTCTGCAATCTGCTTGGCGAATTCGCGCACGACCAACAGCGGGTCGCCCGCCAAACCCTTGCTGTCTGGACCACCGTACGAGTGGTCCATATTTTCAAACGTGAGCGTGCCATCCGGTTGAATGCGGTTCGAAAGATTGTAATCGCCGCTCGCCACCAGGACGAGATCGCCGTTCAGCGTTCCGTCCTTCTTGACCGGCCCCGTCCGATAGATCTTGGTGTGAAAGCGATAGTCTCCGCCCAGGAGTTCAAGCGCAGTGCCTTCTGTGAGTAACTTTGTGGTCGATCCCGGAACGAAAAGCTGCTGTGAGTTCAATTCGTAGACGCTTTTGCCGCTATCGATCGAATAAACTTCGACCCCGAATCGCGAGTGCGCAAATTCGGGTCGCTCCATAATTTTCTTAATCCGCTGCTCCAGCGTCGCCTCCGACTGCGCGAACAGTCCGCCGTTCACCGTTCCACTCAGAAAGAATGCCGCGATGAGCGCAAAAAGCCTTACAGACTGGGTCCTTTTCATTGAGCGTAGAACCTCGAGTCCTCTGATCAGCTTCGACTGAAATTCGCCCAGGGTGCCGCACCCTTGGTTTTTAAGGGTGCGGGTTTTGCTATTTGGTCCTCGACCCACGAACAGGAGATCTTCATCCGCCGCCAAGCACTAACCAAATAAAAATGGCTCAGCTATTCCTTGCCGGGGCCAAACGGTTTACCGTAGCTGGCGAAATCATCAACAACCCAGCCCGCGATTCCAGCGGCGGCTTGTCCGCAACACGCACGATATCAGTTTCAGGAGAAATCTTGGCCGGTCAATCCAACACCCTGGTCCGCACCATCGGCCGCTGGAGCCTCACCGCCCTCGTCATCAATTCAATCATCGGCAGCGGCGTCTTCGGTCTACCCTCGGTCGTTTCAAGCCATCTCGGCCGCATGGCGCCCATCGCGTACTTCATTGCCGGTGTAGGCATGGCGGTCATCGCCGGCTGCCTAAGCGAAGTCGCTTCGCAATTTCGAGAAACCGGTGGCCCTTATTTGTACGCTCGCGAAACCCTCGGCCGCTTCTGGGGCATTCAAATCGCTTGGATGACCTGGCTGTCCAGAATTGCGGCGGCTTCCGGCACGGCCAATCTGTTCACCACCTATCTGGGCCAAATTTTACCCCGCGCCACGCAGCCGCTTTATCGCCTTGCGATTTTAACTCTACTGGTCGGCGTCCTCGCGGTTGCAAACTACGTCGGCGTTAAATCCGGAGCCCGTGTCAGCGACTTCTTCACCGCCACAAAACTCCTGTTGCTCGCCATCTTCATCGGCGCAGGCCTGTGGTGGATGCATATGTACGGTGCCGTGCTACCAACGCCGCTGCCCCACCCGGTGGAAGCCAAAAACTGGCTTGAGGCCGTCCTGGTCCTCGTCTACGCCTACGGTGGCTTCGAAGCCGTCCTCCTCGCCACCGGCGAAATGCGTGATCCACGCCGCGACGTCCCGGTAGCCCTCATGATCGGCATCGCCGCCGTCGCCGTAATCTATACCCTGGTGCAAGTCGTAGTCACCGCTACCCTTGCCGACCCTGCCGCGACGCAGCGCCCCATCGCGGATTCCGCCGCTCGCATCCTGGGCCCGGGGGCGGCCGCCGCCATCGCGGTCGGCGTCCTGCTGTCGATCTACGGTTATCTCAGCGCCAACATGCTGCACACCCCGCGCCTGACGTTCGCGCTGGCCGAACGCGGAGACTTCCCCAAAATCTTCGCACGCATCCATAAACGATTTCATACCCCGTATATTTCGATCGGATTGTACACCGCCCTATTGCTGGCATTCACGCTGGTAGGCAATTTCCGCTGGAACATCACCCTCTCCGCGATGGTCCGCCTTTTCACCTACAGCTCCGTAGCCATAGCACTCTTGGTCCTTCGCAAGCGCTCGCCCAACGCCAACGCCTTCCGCCTGCCCGGCGGCAAGATCCTTGCCATCGTCGCCATCCTGTTCTGCGTAGTGCTGCTCGCCCGCACCCCGCTCAGTAATTCCACGGCAGTCCTCATCACCGCCGCCCTGGCAGCCGCAAACTGGGCTGCAGTCCGCCACACTCGACCCTCAAACCAGACCGATTCGGAGGGCGTTCTTCACCAAACAAATCGACCCGCCGACAACGATGTGTAGAAGAATGTGGGGGATAGTCAGGGGTAGAGTTTCAACTCGGGTTCAAACGTTTGTCGCGAACCGGACATACTCAACATTTACAGACGTCCCTTAGTGTTTAATTTTGTATTTTTATCAACCTTTATTCCGTCCATTCGATCGCTGCTTGCATCTATTCCATGGGTGTTCGCACTCCCCAGATCGGCGAAGGTTCAGCGAAGCTCCATCGCCCCTCGCCGGGACGAAAAAGTCACGAAGGAAGCCACGTCCATGCCACTACGTATCAGCCTTTTTCTTCTCCTGCCCCTGCTGTTCGCCTCTGCGCTCTCCGCGCAACCCCAAAGTTCGCAATCGCAAGTGCCCGGCGATAAAATCTATCTCGACGTCGTTGTCACTCGGAAATCCGGACCGCCAATTTCCGATCTTCAACAGCAAGACTTCACCCTCCTCGACAACAAAGTCCCCCAGACCATCTCGTCGTTCAAGGCCCTCACCGCCACCCAGGCTCCCATGGAGATCCTCATAGTTGTCGACGCGGTGAACATCGATTTCGAGAAAGTCGCGTACGTTCGTGAGGAGCTCGACAAATTCCTCCGTGGCAACGGGGCTCACCTCGCCGTGCCTACCTCGCTTGCCTTTTTCACGGACCAAGGCACGCAAATTCAGGAAGGCCTCACCACCGACGGCAACGTACTCAGCGATGTATTGGATAAGCAAACCGTTAGTCTCCGTACCATCCGGCGAACCTCGGAGTATCAGGCCTCAGACCGTTTCAATCTCTCTATCCAGGCCCTCCACGAACTTGCGACGCGCGAGTCGTCGCGCCCTGGACGCAAGATGATTCTCTGGATTTCTCCTGGCTGGCCTTTACTCTCGGCCCCGGCGGCCCAGTCCTTCATCGACTCCAAGCAAGAGCAGCAACTCTTCGCGAATGTTGTCGACCTTTCGACCCAGCTCCTGAAGGCTCACATTACTCTTTACGGCATCGACCCTCTCGGGGCCACCGAGAGCGAGTTGCGCGCTACTTACTACGAAACCTTCCTCAAAGGGGTTAAGGAACCCAGTCAGGTTTTGCCTGCGAATTTGGCGCTGCAGGTACTCGCCATACAGAGTGGCGGCCTTGCCCTTAACTTCAACAATGACGTGGCGAGTCTGCTGCGACAATGTCTCGCCGATACGCAAGCCTACTATCAAATCTCCTTCGATCCGCCCCCCGCTAATAAGCCCAACGAATACCACCAGCTGGAAATCAAGGTCGCAAAATCCGACCTTACTGCGCGCACCCGTCAGGGCTACTACTCGGAGCCTTCGCCCCACTGATGTCGCGCCACCTCGCCGCAGGTCCTCCGCAGCGTCGTAGTTATGGATCGCCGGTCCTCCCCAGATGATCAATCGCCCACGACGCTGGGGATTCGGACGACAGCCCCAATGGCACAGCCATTCCTGGCTGTGCCATTGAGCCATTTCCCGTGGATTCTCGTCTTGTGCCAACCCGGCCATGAACCGGACCGTTCCTGTCCTTAATCGAATCGTTGGCGTTCCGCGAAAGCGACATCGCATTTCTCCGCCGCTTGGAATCGAAGCGGAATCGTGACATATTCACCCGCTGGCAGGCTTACCACCAACGCGCCTGACACCACGAGAGGACGACCAAACAATGAAGCGGATCGGCTTGCGAAGCGGCCTGGCAGCCGCGGCACTCATGATGTGCTCCGGCAGCGTATTCGCGCAGCAGGCGGCGAAGCATCCTATCACGTTCGACGACATGATCCGGATGCACCGCGTCGGCGAGCCGCAAGTTTCCCCGGACGGAAAATGGGTTGCCTACGCGGTGGCCACACCCGACATGGACGCCAACCGCAGCGCCAGCAACATCTGGCTCGCGTCCACCGAAGGCGGTGCGCCGATCCAATTGACGCAAAGCGGCCACGATTCGTCGCCCGTGTGGTCTCCGGACGGCAAGACCATCGCTTTCCTTTCCTCGCGTGCGGGCGAGTCACAGGTTTACCTGCTGTCATTGGAAGGCGGCGAAGCCCATCCCTGGACGCATCTCTCCACCGGTGCGGACATCGTCAAATGGTCTCCTGATGGCAAGGCCATCGCATTCACCTCGTCCGTCTACCCGGATTGCAAGGACGATGCCTGCAATAAATTGCGTGACGACGAAAAGGAAAAGAACAAAGTAAAGGCTCACGTCGCCGAGCAGCTCCTGTACCGCCATTGGACGCACTGGTCTGAAGGTAAGCGCAGCCATCTGTTCGTGGTGCCCGCGCCCAATGCGCCAGACCAAACCGAAGCCAGCGCAGCTCCACGTGACCTGACCGAAGGCGCAGTCTACGACATCCCTCCCGACGAGCGCAGTGGCCCCGAGGACGTGAATTTTTCTCCAGACGGGAAGGAAATCTGCTTCACGGCGGTCACCGACAAAGTCGAGGCGATCAGCACCAACGGAGACCTTTTCCTGGTTCCGGTAGCCAGCGGTGCCGAACCCAAGAAAATCACCACGAATCCAGGCTTCGACGGCAATCCGGTCTATTCCCCCGACGGGAAATACATTGCCTATCACGCCCAACTCACACCCGAGTATGAATCCGACCGCTGGCGTGTGATGCTCTACGATCGACAAAGCGGCAAGAGCGAAAATCTTTCGGAAGCCTTTGACCGCAGCGCGGATCAGCTTGCATGGTCGGCGGACAGCAAGAAGATTTTCTTTGTCGCCGAAAACGAGACTCTCCAGCAGGTCTACGCCATGGAAGCCCGTGCGGGCGCGCAACCGCGGAAAGTTGTCGCGGAGGGATTCAACGCCGACTTGTCGATCAGCACCAATGGCAAGACGCTCGCTTTCGAGCGCACCAGTCTGACGATGCCCGCTGAATTGTTCGCAGCAAGCAGCGATGGCTCCGGCGCCCGCCAGATCACCCATCATAACGATTCCATCCTTGCGACCCTGGAGATGAACGCGCCAGAAACATTCTGGTTCGTCAGCGCCGACGGAACCCGCGTGCAGGCAATGATCGTGCGTCCACCAAATTCCGACGCCGACAAGAAATATCCGCTCCTGGTGCTGTTGCACGGCGGACCGCAGACGATGTTCTCGAACGCCTGGGGCTACCGCTGGAACCCCCAGGTCTTTTCCGCGGCAGGGTACGTCAGCTTGATGATCAACCGCCGCGGTTCCACCGGCTACGGCCAGAAATTCACCGACGAAATTACCAACGATTGGGGCGGCAAAGCTTACGCCGACGTGATAAAAGGCGTCGACGCGGCGATCGCGAAATACAAATTCGTCGATGGAACGAAAGTCGCCGCGGCCGGCGGATCCTACGGCGGGTATATGGCGGACTGGCTCGCCACGCACACCGGCCGCTTCAAGGCCATCATCAGCCACGCAGGCATCTACGATAAAGCCGCGATGTTCGCCACCGAAGAACTGTGGTTTGAAGAACACGACATGCAAGGCACTCCCTGGACGGCGGCCGAAAACTATAAGAAGTGGTCGCCATCCACGTATGCCGCTGACCTGGGCAAATACAAAACCCCGACGCTGATCATTTGCGGGGAGCGCGATTACCGAGTGCCCTACACACAGTCTCTGGAATTTTTCAGCGCCCTGCAGCGCCAGGGCGTTCCTTCCAAGTTGGTGGTCTTTCCAGACGAAGGCCACTGGATCCTGAAGCCGCAGAACGCCCAGTTTTGGTACAAGACGTTTCTCGATTGGCTGGCGGAGTATGTGAAATGAGCAAGAATTCTTAGGGAGGCGCCCTGTAGCCGCGGTCTCCGGGACCGCGGGGTTTAGAGTACAAGGCAACCCAAATCTAGGCCGCCAGCAACCGCCGCAAAGCGCGGCGGAGAAAACGGAAGAGGTGAAAGAGAAGAAACACGGCCAGCGCAATGAGTAATACAACGACAACAATGGTCGCACGCGGATGAACTGTGGCCATCCACGTCAACCAGACGGCAAGGACGTCCTCGCCCAAACTCAGAGTCCAATTGCTCAACGGCTCCGGGCTCGCATTGGCCGCCGCTCTCGCACTGGCTTTGGTGCCGTGCGAAGTGAGCGCAACTCCCCCGGCAAGCAGCGCCGCTCCCCAGCGCCATTCCGGAGGTACTCCGCCGGCAGCGCCATAGGCGAGCAGCGCAGCCGCTGGGGGACGAATCACGGTATGAATCGCGTCCCAAACACTATCGACATACGGAATTTTATCGGCGAGGAATTCGATCACGTACAGAGCGATCGCAATGCCCAGCACCCAAGGGTGCGCCAGAACTTGCAGCGGCACCGGCAGCTGAATCACGCCGAAGCGCTGCAGCAGTCCTAGAGTGGTGATCGTGGCGTAAAGATTCAGGCCGGATGAGAATCCAGCGCCAAGCGCCAGGCCGAGAGTTTCGACCGGGTTCATGGAGGTAGTCTAGCACCAAGCGTGGCGAGTGGCAGCGCAATCCCAGAACCTGCGACGCTCAAGCGTTGGCGGTTCTGTAGGCCTGTTCCGAGCGCCGTTGTAGGGGCGCAGGACTCACGCGCCTCAGCTTGCCCAGTCCATAACCGCGACGACGAAGGTCCGCCTAGCGATATTTTTTTCGGCGCCGTGGCACTAGCTCAGCGCGCCGGCTGCGATGAGTTCTTTTTTCATGCCGGCCCAGCTTTGACGGGACGATGCTTCGGGAGTGCCGGCGCCGCGCCAGTGAGTTTCCAGGCTGACGACGTAGTGGTAGCCGTCGCGTTTGAGCGCCGAAAATTGTCCGGTCCAATCGATGATACCCTCGCCCATGGCAGCCCAGTCGTAGCCTTTACCGTCGGATTTTCTTGTGACGTCCTTGCAGTGGCAATGGCCAAGGCGCTCTTTCGGTAGCAGGTTGTAACCGTCGGGAAACGGAGTTTCGCCGGCGGCGGCGGCATTGCCGGGATCCCAGTTGAGCATGAAATTTTCGGTTTTGACCTGGGCTAGGACTTTCGCGGATTCGGCGGCGGTCGCGGTGTTGCAGGCCATCTCGTTTTCGAGGATCAGGATAATTTTAGATTTCGCGGCGATACCGGAGGCCTCCCGGAGTTTCTCGTCGATGGCTGCGCGATAAGGCGCTTGATCGTCGAGCCGCCAGAAATCAAAGACTCGCACGCGGTCGGTTTGAAATGCCTTGGCCAGTTCAATGCTGCGTTCGAGGACTTCGGGCTGCTGCTCGAACGTGAAGTCGGCGTTGAATTGGTCGCGCTTGGGGCTGAATTTGGATTGTGGCGCCCCAGGCCAATCAACCTTAAAGAGCGGGCTGGCGATGTCGGTGACGCGCAGTTTGTATTTCTCGAGGATGCGGCGCGCTTCGGCGATTTCATTGGCGTCGAGCTTGAGCATGTTTTTGTTCCACATCCCGCGCAGCTCGATCCAGTCCAAGCCAAATTCGCGCGAGACGATTTCGCAGGTGTGGCCGAAATCCTGGGAGATTTCGTCATTGATGACGGCGATATGGAAAGGCGATTTCATATCGTCACGCCCAATTTCTCTTCGAGATATTTCTTGCTGATCGCGGCGCACTCTTTCGGAGTGCGGGTCTTGTCGGGAACGTCATCGAGTTCAACGACGGCCCAACCGCGGAAGTTAACCTTGTGAAGCGCCTGGAAGATGGCCGGGAGATCAACCTGGCCGCGGCCGAGTTCCACGAAGCGGTAGGATTTTCGAGGATCGCTGTTGCCGGATAGCTTTTCGACATCCTTGATGTGGAGGAAGAGCAGGCGATCGGAATATTTTTCGATGCATTTTACGGGATCGCCGCCACCCTGAAAGTAGTGCGCCACGTCGAGTTCGAGTTTGGCAAAGCGTGGATCGGTGGCTTCAAGGATCTGGTCCACTTCCTCGGGGCGTTCGCCGAGGGAGCCCATGTGGTTGTGATAACCGACAGGGATCCCGAGATCGGCGGTACGCTTGCCAAGCTCCGTGAGCAACTGGCCCAGGCGTTTGTAGTCGGCGGGGGTAATCGCGCGATTTTTTGGGCGATCATCGGTGACTTGAAGATATTTTCCGCCGGCATCGCGGAGAAATGTAGCGTGCGTTACATGTTTGCTGATTTCACCCGATTCCGGCGCGTCAATATTGATGCCACCGCTGGAAAGGGCGACGAAATCAAGATTATGTTTAGCGAGGAGTTCGCGGAGCGGCTGCGCGCTGCCAAATTCTTCAATGCAATTGGAGCGTATCTGGATGCCGCGAAATCCTAGCGCGGAGACATCGTCGATCGCCTGGCGATCGTTGCCGCCCCAGGTGATGGCCGCATATCCGTAATGAATTTCGCTGGGGCCCGGAGGAATAGGCGTGTCGAAGTACGACAGATCAACCGGAGGATACAAGCGTTGACGGGCGCCCAGCACCTTTACGGGAATACTCGATGCGGCGGCCACTGCGGCCATCCCGGCGATGAATTCACGACGCGGCACTCGAGTTTTCACGTTTCCCTCCAGGAGTTATTTTCTTTCACGTCATTTTTTCCCGCGCTTTTTGTCTTTCGCGCTCGGTTTCGCTTTCGTCGCTGTTTTGCTCTTCGATTTGGATGCTCGCCGCACTGGGGCCGCCGCACCGTAGCCGTTCGGATGGGCGCGAAACCAGTCCCAGGCGCTGCGCACGATATCTTCCAGGCTGGCATAGTTCGGCCGCCAGTGGAGGTCGCGTTTGATTTTTTCGGAACTGGCCACCAGGATGGCGGGATCGCCGGGGCGGCGCGCGACTTCGCGAACGGGAATAGGATGCCCGGTAACGCGGCGCGCGGTCTCAATAACTTCGCGGACGCTGAAACCCTTCCCGTTGCCAAGGTTGTAAATCAATTTGTCTTTTTCGCGCAACGCATCAAGAATTAGGAGGTGAGCGCTAGCGAGATCGCCAACATGAATATAGTCGCGAATGCAGGTGCCGTCCGGCGTGGGATAGTCGGTGCCAAAGATGGAGAGACTCTCGCGCTTTCCCAGAGCGACCTGCAAGATCAGCGGAATCAGATGCGATTCCGGATGATGGTCCTCGCCCTGATCCGGAGTCGCTCCGGCGGCGTTGAAATAGCGGAGGCAGGCGTAACGCAAGCCGTGGATGCGGTGGAACCAGTCCAGCATGTGCTCGACCAGGAGCTTGGATTCGCCGTAGGTGTTTGTGGGATGAAGCGGGTCGGTTTCTTCGATGGGAGTGCGGTCGGGCGTGCCGAACAGCGCAGCGGTAGAGGAGAAGACGAAGCGCGGAACTTTGTGAGCCAGGACTGCTTCCAGCAATGTGAGGGAGTTCGCGGTGTTGTTGCGGAAATATTGTTCGGGAAATTTCATGGATTCGCCCGCTTCGATGGACGCGGCAAGGTGCACGACGCCATGGAAGCTATGCTTGCTGAAGATGCGATCGAGAGCGGCGCGATCAGAGGTGCTTCCAACGATCAGTTTGGCGGCCGGAGGAACGGCTTTTTTATGGCCGTTTCGCAGATTGTCGAAGACGACGACTTCGTAGCCTTTTCTCAGGAGTTGGGAGGTGATTACGCTTCCGATGTATCCGGCTCCTCCGGTGACTAGGATGCGATCGGGCATGTTCTGTGGGTTCCTCGATGGACTTAAGTTAGAGCGCCGCGCTCGGCTCCGCAAGCCAGAAGCGACTCGCCTCAATTGAAGGCCCGGGCGCAAACGATTACATCAAGAAATTGGTATTCGCGCCAGTGACGTGGCAAGAAAAGTGAATTCCGGGCACGTGCTGGTGGATGGGATTGCATGGTGCCATGGTTCGATGAACACAGATCTCGAGGCTCAGGGTAAACAAGAGTGTCCGGGGTACTTGGGCGCTGCTACAATCTTTCCGGCTCGTACACGGCCGACAGTCTTAGTGTGGGCAGCGCCGGGCGGGCGAGCCCCGCCCCTACAGGGGACAGAAGGGCAAAAGACAACGAATGCGTTATTTTCCTCGGCAGCTCGTCTTCTTGATTTGTTTTTGTGTGTTCGCGACGGCACAAGTCCAGGCGCAAGACAGCGGCAAAGTGAAACCTCGCGCTCGCGATCTGGGGATTCCCTTTGACGGCACACCCGGCGCGCTCAATGCCATTACCGACGTGGCCGGCGTTACCGTTGGACACACGACGCTCATTTCCGGAGAAGGCAAGCTGGTAGTCGGGCAGGGACCAGTGCGCACTGGCGTTACTGCTGTTCTGCCCCGGGGCAATGACTCTATCGCCGATCCGGTGTTCGCCGGGTGGTGGTCGCTGAACGGTAATGGAGAAATGACCGGTACGACTTGGATGGAAGAGTCTGGATTTCTTATCGGTCCGGTGATGATTACAAACACGCATAGCGTTGGCGTCGTGCGCGATGCCGCCATTCAGTGGCGCGTGTCGCACGGGAAAATCGGTCCGGACGATGATTGGTGGTCACTTCCCATTGTCGCGGAGACCTGGGACGGATGGCTGAATGATATTAACGGGTTCCACGTGAAGCCGGAACACGCACTCCATGCCATTGAATCCGCTGCGTCGGGTCCCGTGCAGGAAGGCAACGTTGGTGGCGGCACGGGAATGGTGTGCAACGAATTCAAAGGCGGGATTGGCACATCGTCGAGAAAGCTGACCGCGAAAGAGGGTGGGTACACAGTTGGCGTGCTGGTTCAATGCAATTTTGGACGAAGGCCGAACCTGCTGATTGCCGGAGTGCTGGTGGGCCGGGAGATCCCGCAGGATCCCGCGTATAGCGCAGCGAAATCGTTCGGCGAGGGTGAATATGGCTCGATCATCGTCGTAGTGGCTACGGATGCGCCGCTGGTTGCGCATCAACTGAAGCGCGTGGCGCGAAGAGTTTCGCTCGCACTGGGGCGGCTTGGGAGTATTTCGGGGAATGGGTCCGGCGACATTTTCGTTGCATTCTCCACGGCGAATCCTGGGGCCGCTGCTCCCGACCATGTCGTCGACCTTAAGATGCTCCCCAACGACAGGATCGAACCCATTTTCGCGGCCACCATCCAAGCTACCGAGGAGGCCGTCGTCAACGCCATGATCGCCGCCGCCACCATGACCGGCATCAACAATCACCGCGTGATTGCGCTGCCGCACGATGAACTGCGAGCTGTATTAAAAAAATACAATCGCCTCCAGTAACAGAGAATTCTTCCCGGACGCCGCATGAGATACACCTGCAATTTCACATATTTCTTCGCGACGATCTGCCTATTCGGTTGCTCCAAGCCCGCCGGTTCTATCCTGGCTATCGCGCATGTGACGGTTATCGACGCTACCGGGGCGCCAGCTCGGCCCGATATGACCGTCTTGATCAACGATCGCAAGATTGCTGTTGTTGGCGGCTTCTCGTCCGTATCGATTCCGCGTAATGCCCAAATCATCGACGCGAGCGGCAAATTCCTGATTCCGGGACTAGTCGATTCTCACGTGCACCTCACCGAAGCAGGGGAACCCAGCGGCAGCCGAGAGTTTTTTCTTCCGCTGTTGCTCGCGAATGGCATTACCACCGTTCGCGATATGGGTGGGTATCTGGAGTCGCTGGTGCCGCTCCGACAGGACATCCGGCAAGGGAAGCGGTTTGGTCCGGAGATTTTCTTCGCGGGTCCTTATCTGGATGGGAGCCCGCCGTCGTTTCAGCCATCGCTCGTGGTGACCAATGCCGTTGAGGCTTCTGAAGATGTGCACACGCTGGTCCAACAGGGAGTGGATTTTATCAAGGTGCAATCGATTCTCAGCCGGGACGCCTATTTTGCGATTGGGCAGGCTGCGCGGCGCGAGCACAATCCATTTGTGGGACACGTTCCAGACCGCGTTACTGCTGCGGAAGCTTCCGATGCCGGGCAGAAAAGCGTCGAGCACCTTACCGGGGTGTTGCGGGCGTGCTCCAGTGAAGAGCCGCGTCTGATGCGCGAACAATTTCAGGCCGGACCGAAGGATGCAACGCCTGAAGGTTCCCATGCGCGCGAGATGCAATGGGAACGCGAACTCTTGCGGACGTATTCGAATAAGCAAGCGGGCGCTTTGATCGCCAAGTTTGTTCACAACCAGACCTGGCAAGTGCCCACGTTGATTTTGCTCCGCAACGACGCTTATCCCCAGCCAGAAACGGATTCGGCGGATGATCCGCTCTTGCAGTTTGTGCCGCGCACGATCGCGGCGAAATGGAAGCAGGTCCGACTGACGCAGGACAAATTGTCCAGTGCGAGTGATTTCGAATTGCGTGAGAAATTGATGGCACAGTCGATGCATGTAGTAGCGCTGATGGAGTCATCCGGCGTGCCGATTCTGGCGGGCACCGACAGCGCGGCGCCCTACGTCATCCCGGGGTTCGCACTGCACGAGGAGTTAGCACTGTTGGTAAAAGCAGGCTTATCGCCGATGCAGGCGCTCCAGGCCGCCACAAAAAATCCCGCCGATTTTCTTGGTAAGAGCGCGACACAGGGGACGATCGAAGCCGGGAAGAACGCTGACCTGTTGCTGCTCGATAGCGACCCGCTCGAAGATATTCGCAACACGCGGCGGATACGCGCTGTGATTCTTGGCGGACGACTGCTCGATCGATCTACGCTCGACAAATTCCTCTCGTCGGTCCAAACCTTCGCGGCGAGCCACTGAGGCCTGTTCTTCTGGACAGCTCCCGCACTGAACAAGTTATGCCTTGCTGATACTTGTCGAGACTGGTTCTGCTTGGTGTACTGAGGAGGTACGTAGAGGCTTCTCTTCTGAGGTGCCAAGTGCCAAAAAGACCCCTCGCGGTTACAGCAATATTAGCCCTCGCGCTGGTAGCGGCAGGTGGCTGCGGCGCGACAAAGGATCTGGGCGTCGCGAACGACGCCGTCACGCGATTCCACGGGCAGCTCGATAGCCAGGACTTCGCGACCATATACGGCCAGGCAGATCAAAGATTTCGCGACAGTATTTCTCAGCCAAATTTTCTCGCCTTTATGAACGCCGTCCACACCAAGCTGGGCAACGTCGCGAATGCATCCCGCCAGGGATTTTTCGTAAACTACAATACTTCCGGAACGCAAATACGCCTGACCTACGCGACGAAATTCGCCGGCGGTGATGGTCAGGAAGAGTTTGTCTGGGTGAAGAGCGGTGACGGGCTCGCGCTTCTTGGTTACCACATCAATTCGATGGCGCTGATCACAAAGTAAGGTAGACGAGGTCCGGATCCAAGCCGTGGGTCCGCTGCGATTTTCTTTCTAGGCCACCGGCATCGCCGTTTTCCGGGGCGGATTGAAAAAAGGCAGCGGCACAATTTTCGCCGAGACCGTGTGACGAACGGATTCGACGGTCATTTCCACGTTCAGCGTGCTTCCGGCTGCGCCGTGCTCGCGCTCCACGGATGCCAGGGCGATCATCTTTTTGAGCGTTGGCGACCACGTCGTCGAGGTCGCTTTCCCTACATGCTTTCCGGCACGATACACCGGCACCGCGACCCGCGAGGCCATGCTGGGAACCTGCGGCGCCAGGCCCATCTTGTCGTACAGCGCTTCTACCTCGTTCCAGTTGATCTCCAGGCCGACCAGGGAGCGCGCAGGGCCTTTTTTTTCCTCCGATGCCAGCGCTTCGCGCCCAACAAAGGTCTCTTTCTTCAAGTCCACGAGCTTGCCCAGTCCGATTTCCGCGGGCGAATATCTTTGCGATTCGATCATCGCTTTTTTGCTCGATGTGTAATCGACCTCGATCAAGATCAGCCCGGCTTCGATTCGCGCAATATCCAGGGCCACCATACCGGCGGCATGAACATCGAAGATTTCGCCTTCGCTCATTAATTTGTCCCAGACCCGGACGGCATCTTTCCACGGCATCCATATTTCGAATCCCAAATCGCCGGTGTAGCCGGTGCGCGAAATATCGACGGGCACGCCGGCGATCTTTCCGTGGGTTACGCGAAAATATTTTAGGTTGGCGACATTGGCGTCGGCTGCCGCATGCAGCAGCTGGCCGGAAGTCGGGCCTTGCAGCGCAAGCGCGGCGGTCTGCTCGGAAATATCGTCGATCTTCACGTTCAGGCCCAACGCGTTCTGTTGGAACCATCGCAGGCTGGGGTCCGCGGCTGTCCAGCGGTAGTCGTTCTCCCCGAGGCGCGTGATGGTGCCGTCGTCGATTACTTTGCCGTCGGGGTCGCACCAACAGCAGTAGATCACCTGATCGACGCTGACCTTGTTGATGTCGCGAGAGATGACGCGGTTCACGAACTTGGTGGCGTCGCGGCCGGTGACGCGGTACTTGAACAGGGGGGAAATATCGATCAATGCCGCCGAGTTGCGGATAGCGTTGTATTCGTGCTCGTGGTGCATCTCGTAGACGCCCACGGTGTAGTAGCCCGACCATTCGCGATAATTGAGGCTCTCGCACAGAGCCATGGTGCGCTCGTGAAACGCCGTTCCTACAGGCATGTTCTCTCCCGTCGCGCTGCGACGCAACGAAAGTATAGAAGGGGAGCGATGCGTCAGCAAGAGAACTCCGGACTGGGTGTGGGTCAGTTTCCCGTTACCGCACTGACCAGGACTTGCTCGACCTCCGTGAAAACGATATGTTGCGAGTTGAGTCGGCTAGTGAACTAGCATGCCGAACAGAACAATTTTGTCGTGAACAAGGTGCTGACGAAAAAGCTCTTCGTGCTGGCCCTTGCGGCCGAAATGTTTGCCTCGCTTTGGCGGTTGTTGACCTTGCCGACCGACACCTACATTGGCGTTGGCAACTACGAGCTGGGCCGCATGTTGTATTGGCTGCCTCTGATTGGTCTGGCCCTTGCTTTTGTTTCTACCTTTGAAGCCAAATTCCAGATCCTTCAGTCCAGCGAGAAGACTCGCAAGCCTTTCCTCCATTTCGTTGCGCTGCCAGCCTTGGCTTTCTGCGTAGAGGCTCTCACCTCGCTTGGTTACTGGTGGCGCAGCCCACATTCTGGGCCAGTGCGGGCGTTATATGAAAGCGCGTGGTATTGGGATCGAGTTCCTCGTCCAAGTGACTATGGATGGCGCAGTTTTGCCGGTTATTTTGTGGACCATCTTAGACCGTGGACTGCCGTCATGATATTGGGGCTAGGTGTCTGATATCTGAGGATCAAGAAAGCTACGCCAGCCCCATAACGCTTTTGTCCATCAACTCCTAGTAAGTCGTAATCGAAAACCGAACCACTACCCACGACTGATTGCTTCGAATTTGAACGCTTTCTCACAGGCTTGTGCCGTCGCGCCTCATGCCAGTAAACTATGCCGTCTCTTCCACCCGCAGCGCTATTTCGTTTTCCTTGCGGATTGATCTACAGCGGAGCCTGAGGGAATGTCGCAGCACTACGACGTAATTGTGATCGGCGGCGGCCACAACGGGCTGGTCAATGCGGCGTATCTGGCGAAGGCGGGCAAGAAGGTGCTGGCGCTGGAACGACGTCATGTGCTTGGTGGCGCGGCGGTAACCGAAGAGATTATTCCTGGTTTTCTCTTCTCCGAATGCTCGTATGTTGTCTCGTTGCTGCGTCCCGAAATTATCCGTGAGCTTGACCTTCCACGTCATGGCCTCGAGATCTTGCCGCTCGATGGCACATTCACGCCGATGGCCGATGGCGACTACCTCTGGCGGACGAACGATCATGCGCGCACGCAGCGCGAAATTCGCCGCCATTCGCGCCTGGACGCCGAAGCCTACGACGAATTCTCGAAGATGATGACGCCGATGTGCCGCTTCGTGAAGCCGCTGCTGTCCATGATCCCGCCGGACCCGACCACACTCAACCCACGGGACCTTAAGCAGCTTCACTTTTTGATGCAGCGATTTCGCAGCCTTTCTTCGGATGAACGCTACACGCTGATCCAGTTGATGACCATGAGCGCGGCCGATTTTCTGGACCAGTGGTTCGAGACGGACGCGCTGAAAGCCACGATGTCCGCTTCCGGTATCATTGGCACTTTCCTGGGCATTCGCTCTCCTGGAACTGCTTATGTTCTACTGCATCACTACATGGGAGAAATCGACGGTGCCTTCCGTTCGTGGGGGTTCAGCCGTGGCGGCACCGGCGCAATTTCCAATGCGATCGGCGCGGCGGCCCGCGAAGCCGGGGTCGAGATTCGAACGCAGGCCGCAGTCGATCGAATTCTCGTGAAAAATGGTCATGCCGCCGGCGTCGTCTTGAAATCGGGCGAGGAAATATCCGCCACCGTGGTTTCCTCCAGCGTCGATCCCCACCTTACGTTCGAAAAATTTCTGCAGCCCAGCGAACTGCCGGGCGATTTTCTAGAGAGTGTGCGGCGCTATAAATATCGTGGCTCTTCCGGCAAAGTGAACATTGCTCTCGATGGCCTCCCCGATTTCAAAGCCATGCCCGGGCCCGGCGCGCACCTTCGTGGCGCGATTTCGATCTCGCCTGGCATCGAGTACATGGAGCGCGCTTACGACGACGCCAAGTACGGCCATTTCTCCCGTCGACCCTACATCGATATGGTCATACCCAGCCTGACGGATCCGAGCGTGGCTCCGCCGGGCAAGCACGTACTCTCCTGTTTCGTGCAGTACGCGCCATACAAGCTGGCGCAAGGCACCTGGGACGACCAGCGCGAAGCCTTCGGTGACAACGTTGTCGAAACCATCGCCGAACACGCGCTCAATATCAAAAAACTCATCGTTGGCCGCCAAGTCCTTACGCCGCTCGATCTCGAACGCGAATTCGGCCTCACGCAAGGCAACATTTTTCAGGGCGAACTTTCCCTCGAACAACTCTTCTTCCTCCGCCCTGTTCCCGGTTGGGCTTACTACCGCACGCCCATCGACAACCTTTATATGTGCGGGTCCGCCACGCATCCCGGCGGGGGCATCATGGGTGCGCCCGGGCGCATCGCCAGTCAAGTCATTTTGAAGGAATGGAAGAAGTCCGTGGCAGCGTCGCGATCCGATAAAGCGAAGCCCGCGACGCGCTCCCATACCCTTCCCGTCGATGCGCTGGCCGAACCGCCGCAGCCTCCGGCCGCAAGCGAGTCGCTTACCGCCACGGCATCCCAGACATCGCCTGCGCTACCCGAGCCGAGCCCTTCCGTTGCCGCGCCTGACAGTGAGAAAAACTGACCATGCCGATCGGACAGCGCGTAGTCATCGTGGGCGGCGGTCATAACGCACTCATCACCGCGTTTTACCTGGCGAAAGGTGGCTTCAAGCCGCTCGTTCTGGAGCGCCGCGAAATCATTGGCGGCGGCGCGGTCACCGAGGAATTTCATCCCGGCTTTCGCGCTTCCACTCTTGCGCACACGGTAGGCCCTCTTCGTGCCGAAATTACCCGCGACATGCGCCTTGCCAAGCACGAACTGCAAATGTTGTATCCCGACCCACGCGTCTTCGCGCCAGGTCCCGAGGGCCGGGCGTTGCTCTTTTACGACGATCACGCCAAAACCGCCGGCGGGATTACGCGCTTCTCCGCGAAAGACGCCGCGAACTACACGAAATTCGCCGCTGCGCTCGAAGAAATGTCGGCGATATTCGCGCAAATTGCCTCGATCACTCCGCCAGCGATCGATTCGCCGTCGCCTGAAGATTTCTGGAATCTTCTCAAGACCGGGCGCAACGTTCGGCGACTCGGGAAAAACGGCATCTTTAACCTGCTCCGCTGGGGGCCGATGGCGGTCGCCGATTTCGTCGCCGAGTTCTTCGAAACGGAACTGATTCGCGCCACGATCGCCGCTCGCGGCATTTTCGGCACCGCGCTCGGTCCGTGGTCCGCTGGCAGCACCGCCGTGCTTCTTTTGCGTGCCGCGGCCGATCCCCATCCTGTCGGCTCAGCCGCGTTTCCCCGCGGAGGCCTCGGTTCGCTCACCCGCGCGCTTGCTGACGCTGCACGCAAGGCCGGCGCCGAGATTCGCACGCAAGCCGAAGTCGAGCACATTCGCGTCAAGAACGGCGGCGTCGCCTCCGTCGTCCTCGCCGACGGAGAAGAAATCGCCACCGAAGCGGTCGTCTCCGGCGTTGACCCCAAGCGCACCTTTTTCAATCTCGTCGATCCCTCGCAACTCGATCCTACCTTCGCGCTGCGCATCCGCAACATCCGTGCCAGCGGCAACGTCGCCAAGGTGAATTTCGCACTGGACGATTTGCCGGCGTTTCCCGCGCTCGCGGATGCTGTGGGTGCCGATGGCGCACGGCAGGCGCTTTCCGGCCGCATCCACATCGGCCATGAAATCGACTATCTCGAACGCGCCTTCGACGCTTCGAAGTACGGCGAATTTTCCGCTGCCCCGCATCTGGATGTCACTATTCCCACGCTTCTCGACCCGTCGCTGGCTCCCGAGGGGAAGCACGTTCTTTCCGCCTACGTGCAGTTCGCACCCTATAAGTTGAAAGCAGGGAATTGGAATTCGCGCCGCAAGCAGCTCGGCGACGCCGTGATCAAGACGCTGTCAGTCCATTCGCCGAAATTTGCGGATCTCATCGAATCGACCCAGGTGATCACGCCGCAGGATCTTGAGACGACCTACGGCTTCACCGGTGGCCACGTCTTCCA
>Ga0073928_10000247_pt1 | contig 131681 bp, 113 predicted proteins | sample PaiPotPPA55metaG_FD_76969 | JGI IMG/M metagenome (GOLD analysis project Ga0073928, IMG submission 76969) | Iron sulfur acid spring bacterial and archeal communities from Banff, Canada, to study Microbial Dark Matter (Phase II) - Paint Pots PPA... ... | reverse complement strand
CTCCGCGGAATACAGAAACGCTAAGCAACCGAAATTGGGCCAAGGACCAGCGCCCAACGCTTCCGGGTACCGAAGACCCGATAAGGTCCGGCGCTGGCCCAAGTCGCGACACAGACTCTGAAGTCGTGCCCTCCCGTCTCTCCGTTCATTAAACCTAAAAGGAGCGTACAGCCGCTTCCTTAGGGGGCGCAGCCATCTGATAAGATTGGCTGAGCGACTCTATGACCGAACAGCGCGAACAACTCGAAGCCGACGTCCTCATCATCGGTGCAGGACCCGCCGGCCTCTCCTGCGCCCTGCACCTCGCCAACCTCATCAAGAAACACAACGAATCTGCCGCCAAGCCCGAACTCTCCACAGAAAACATCTACGTGCTCGAAAAAGGCCGCGAAATCGGCGCACACCAGCTTTCCGGCGCAATCATGAACCCGAAAGCCCTCGCCGAACTTGTACCCGACTTTGAGAAAACCGCGCCGCTCGACACGCCGGTAACCGACGACGCAGCCCTTTTTTTCACCGAAGGCTCCTCGTTCCGATTTCCCTTCACTCCGCCGCCGTTCCAGAACAAGGGCAACTATGTAGTCTCTCTCAACAAAATCACCAAATGGCTCGGTGGCCTGGTGGAAAAAACCGGCGTAAATTTGTTCACCCAATTCGGCGGCGCGCAACTCATTCACGAAGGCAGCGGCATCGCCGGCGTAATCACCGAAGACAAAGGCCTCGACAAAAACGGCAAGCCCAAAGACAACTACACGCCGGGCTACGAACTCCGCGCTAGAGTCACGGTCCTTGCCGAAGGCACGCGCGGCTCTCTCACCAAGCAACTCGTCGCCAAAAACAAGCTCGACAACATCAATCCGCAAATTTACAGCATTGGCATAAAGGAATTGTGGGACGTACAACCCGGCCGCATTCAACCCGGCTACGTCGCGCACACGCTAGGCTGGCCCGTTGCTACCGATATGTACGGCGGCGGCTGGATCTACGGCCTCGCCAACAATCGCGTCTCGATCGGCCTGGTCATCGGACTCGAATACGCGAATCCGGAATTCGATCCGCACGAAGCTTTTCAGAAATGGAAAACGCATCCCGCAATCAAAACAATCCTCGAAGGGGGCAAGCTCGTCCGTTACGGAGCAAAATCTCTTCCCGCGGGCGGCTACTATTCCATGCCGCGCAACTATGTCGACGGCGGCCTGATCATCGGCGATTCCGGCAGCTTCCTCGATTCGCAGCGTCTGAAAGGCATCCATATGGCGATGAAGAGTGGCATGCTCGCCGCCGAAACCATCTTCGATGCGCTGAAAGCCGGCGACACTTCCGCGAAAACTCTGAGCGCGTTCACCAAAAAAGTCGAGCAAAGCTACATCAAGAAAGAACTCTGGGCCGTCCGCAATTTTCACCAATCATTCAAATATGGACTCTACGGCGGCCTCTTCCACACTGGCTTGCAATTCATCACCGGCGGTCGCGGCCTCATCGATCCCATGTGCGTCGAAGCCGGCCACAAGCACTATCACAAAATTGACGGCCATCCCGCGCCAGAGCGTTTCAAAGGCGACGGCAAACTTACCTTCGATCGCTTAACGGACGTCTACCACTCCGGGACGCGCCACGAAGAAGACCAACCCTGCCATCTGATCGTGCACGACCTCAACGTCTGCGCCACCAAATGCGTGGTCGAGTACGGCAACCCGTGCCAATATTTTTGTCCAGCCGCCGTCTACGAGATGGCCAAAGAAAAAGATGGCATAAAGCTGAAAATCAACGCCGCCAATTGCGTCCACTGCAAAACCTGCGACATCGCCGACCCCTACCAAATCATCGACTGGGTAGTCCCCGAAGGCGGCGGCGGCCCCAACTACGAAGGCATGTAATTGGTAGCGCCGGTTTACCCTGAGTCACGAAAGGATAGGGTGAGCTAATCAGGCCGCGGATAAACTCCCGTGGCACAGCCATTCTTGGCTGTGCGCGGCAACCCAATAAAAAATCGGGCCGACGAGTAGATCGCCGGCCGATTAGACTCGTTTAATTGCAGGATCGGTTTTCAGTTTGGAAGCAATCCGTACACGTCAATCTCACCAAACGTCGTCCCGCCGCCCTGGGTGTTATCGCTTCCACGCGTGCCGATGTACACCTTTCCATTCGCAACGGTTGGCACGGTGAACTTCACCGCATTTCCAGCCGTGTCTCGCCCTCCCGTCGCCTGCGAGCTATTCCACAGTTCCGTCGCAATATTGCTTGCGTCGAACGCATGAAGAACGGCCGGACCGGCGAGCGCAGCCCCTTGATCGCTGGTCCCGAAGTTCGCGGTGTCAATCGCCCACAGAATTCCGTCCGCAGTCGCCGACGAGGCCGAAATCGATGGCGTCGCACCGGCAAATCCGAACTGCGAAGGCGTCGTTGCAGTTGACGTTGTTCCAAACAGCCGCGTTGTCGGGTTGAATGGAAACACCGTTCCGGCCGTCGTGCTTCCGAACACCACGCCAAAATAGTACAGATTGTTATTCCAGAAGCCTGGCGTCTGGAAAGATGACGAATTCCCCTGCCATTCCTGCACCACCATGTCCGCCGTAGAGTTGTATTTCCCCATGTTGTCGCGGTTCAGCAGGAAGAAAATCTGTCCTTTGCTTCCTCCGACAAGCAGATGTTGGTTCGGCCCGGTCGTCGTGTCGATCAGGACAGCCGTTCCACTCGAACCCACGTCCGAATCGTTCGTATCGAGATTGCCCTGATTGAAGGGCGTGAAATAATCGAGTACCCCCAACGTTGGAGTGCTCAATTTGAGATAGCTGTCCGAAAAGTCGGTCGGTAGTGTTGCGGATCCGCTGGTCCCATCAAAAATGCCATTTCCGGTGAGTACGTACATATTCCCAGCGGTATCGAACGCCGGCGCGCCGCCCGACATCCAGATCCCGCCTTTGCAATACGCGGTGGTCCCCAGTTTATTTGGCGTGTCATTGAAAACGGCCGGAACCGCCGCTAAGTTCGCCGTCTGATAGCCCAACACCCAGCCGTGATACATGCCGTAGTCCCCGTGCGACGCCCACGCCACGTACACCATCCCGTTCGACAGCGCGAGTCCGGGACGCTGATTCTCCGTCAGCGGATTGAATAGAATTGTCGTTCCGCCCTCGCAATTTCCTGCAACCGACGCCGAAATCACCACCGGGCTATTCGTCTGTTCCGCGCCGGTCAACAAATTTAACGCGTGCAACCGCTGGATGTAGTTCGTGCTCGACGTCTTGGTCTTCGTCACCAGATATATTGTGTTCGTCGCAGGATCGATCACCGGCGTTCCCAGGATGCCGATGTCCGAAAAAATATCTGCTGATACGACGTCGGAATTATTTCCGTACGTTTCCCCGGTGGGAATGAGCGTTTGTTTCCAATAGGTCTGGCACGGATTTGTGTCCGCATCGAGCACATAGACGGAATCGCGCATCGTGGCGACCACGATCACGTTGTGTGTGCCCCCGCCGATGTTCAGGTTTGGCACCCACAGCGGTTGTGCGTACACCGCGCCATCGACGGTACACGAGAAAAGCTTGCCGAAGCTCGTGCTCGTCACGTTCGTGGTGTTTAGCGCGTACTCTTGAACGTTCGCTCCGTCTCGCGACAAATCATTGTGATACGTTGTCACGCCCGCCAGGTCGGTGACGCCGATCGTCGCCGTAGCGTTCTTCGTGGTATCGGCAACGCTCGTCGCGGTAACCGTGATGCTTCCGGGCGACGCCGGGGCAACATAGGTCGCCGTCGTCGCGGTTTGACCGCTGAAGGCGCCGCTCGTTGCGGCCCACGTCACGCCCGCCCCCGCGACATCGTTGGTCACCGTCGCCTTGAACGTCAAGGCTTGCGCCAGCACCAACCCGCCGCGCTTTGGCGTTATCGTTACGCTGACCGGTGGCGCTGCACCCACGGTGATTGTCGCCGTCGCCGTTTTTGTAGTGTCGGCTACAGACGTCGCGGTTAGCGTCACCGTCGCGGGATTCGGCACGCTCCCCGGCGCCCTATAAGTGACTGCTACCCCCGACGCGCCGCTGGTTGCGGAGAGTCCGCCGCACGTTGCCCCGCTGCATCCACTGCCGGACAGCGCCCAATTCACGCCTTTGTTCGAACTGTCGTTGACCAGCGTCGCTGTAAACGATTGGTTCTGCCCCACGATCACGGATGAAGTCCCCGGGGAAACCGTCACAGAGATCGGCGCGACGGCGGGTGTGACCGGAGGCGTGACGGGAGATGTGACGGGGGGTGCCGGTTGCCGCGTAGCCGTCCCGGTGCAACCACCAAGCCCTGCGATGAGAACTATCGCAAACCCGGCCAGAAATGCCGGAGTACCTCTCCAATGCGCTCGTATCAACGCAGGTCTCCTGTCTTTTTACTTCAGATTGTCTAGATTTCAGGTTTCTAAGGCTGGAGGTTCAGTCTATGTTCGCGAGGTTCTGGGCCTGAGTACCGAATCTGCCCCGCGATCGCGTATCGGTTACCGTACGAAAGGACAGGGTGAGCTAAACAAGGTGGCACAGCCATTCCTGGCTGTGCGCTGCAACTGCAACTGCAATAAAAAATCGGGCCGGCAGTAAGTCGCCGGCCCGATTGGACTCCTTTAGTTGTAGGATCTGTCGTCAGTTTGGAAGCAATCCGTACACGTCAATCTCCCCAAACGTAGTCCCGTGCCCCTGTGTGTCGTCATTTCCCCGCGTTCCGATATACACCTTGCCATTCGCCACGGTCGGCACGGTAAACTTCACCGCGTTCCCCGCCGTATCCCGTCCGCCCGTAGCCTGCGAGCTATTCCACAGCTCCGTGGCCACGCTGCTGGCGCTGTAGGCGTGCAAGATGGCGGGGCCGGCAGCGGTGCTCGCACCGTTGTTCATTCCGTAGCTTCCCGCATCAATCGCCCACACGATGCCGTTCGCCGCGTTTGGCGTCGCGGAAATCGATGGTGTTGCTCCGGGGAATCCGAAGCCCGAGGGCGTCTGAGCAGACGCCGTCGTCGAGAACATCCCCGTCGCGGGATTGAACGCAAAGCTCTGACCCACCTGCGTCGTCGTATATTGGGTTCCGAAGTAATACAAATTGTTATTCCAAAACGCCGGTGTCGAAAATGAAGCAGCGTTGCCTGTAAATTCCTGCACCACCGCGTCCATCGACGCGTTGAATTTCCCCAAGTTGTCTCGATTGAGCAAAAAGATCACCGAGGCTTTGCTGCCCCCGACGAGCAAGTGTGTTACCGGACCTGAAGTTTGGTCGATCAGCAGCGCCGTTCCACTCGCTCCTACGTCCTGATCGTTCGCATCCAGATTGCTCTGGTTGTTCGGCGTGAAGAAGTCGGTCACCGTCAATCGGGGCGTGGACATTTTCAAGTAACTGTCGCTGTAATCCGTCACGCCGTCGAAAACTCCGTTTCCGGTAATCAGATATAAATTGTTGGAAGCATCGGCTGCCGGTGCGCCGCCCGACATCCAGATTCCCCCACGGCAATAACTCAAGCTCTCCGCCGTATTTGGCGTCGCATTGAAAATATTCGAGATGCTTAAGTCAGCCGTATTGTATCCGACGAGCCACCCATGAAAACCGCCCTGATCTCCGTGCGAAGCCCACCCGACATACACAACGCCATTGATGAGCGCCAGTCCGGGCCGCTGGTTCTCGGTCAAAGTATTGAAGGTGTTCGTCGTGCCGCCATCGCAGTTCCCGGGAAAGGTGACGGAACTACTACTGATCTCCACCGGACTATTCGTGGCTTCCGTGCCGCCAGCGATGCTCAATGCGTGCAGCCGCTGGTGATACGTGCCTCCTGTCGTCTTGGTTTTCGTCACCAGGTAAATCGTGCCTGACGAAGGATCGATTACCGGAGTCCCAAGAATCCCGATGTCCGGGTAAATATCCGACGAGTTGACGTCTGCGTAGCTACCATAGGTTTCGCCCGACGGGATCAGTTGCTCGTTCCAATAAGTCACGCAAGGACTCGCGTCGGCATCGAAAACGAAGACGGAATCGTGCATCGTAACCGCTACGATCACATTGTGCGTTCCGCCGCCGATGCTCACATTCGGCACCCACAGCGGCTGCCCGTAAATCGCTCCATCCGCCGTGCACGAGAATAGCTTCCCAAATGTCGCGGTCGTCACGTTCGATGTGGTCAACGCATACTCCTGCGCGTTGACGCCGTCGCGCGACAAATCGTTGTGATACGTCGTGACTCCCGCCAGGTCGGTAACGCCGATCGTCGCCGACGCGCCCTTAGTCGCATCCGCCTTGCTCGTCGCCGTCACCGTGATGACTCCGGGCGATGCAGGCGCCACATAGGTCGCGGTGGTCGCGGTCGGTGCGCTAAACGTTCCCGAGGAAGCCGTCCACGTCACCCCTGCTGCTGCGACGTCATTTGTCACCGTCGCAGTGAAATTCAAGCTTTGCCCGAGCGCCAACCCACCGCGTTTCGGCGCCAGCGTCACGCTCACCGGTGGAGCCGCAACGGGCGCCGCCGTAATTGTCACCGTCGCGGTCACCGCCTTCGTAGTGTCCGCAACCGAGGTCGCCGTCAGCGTAACCGTCGTCGGACTCGGCACGCTCGCCGCCGCCGTATAGGTGACCGCAACTCCGGAAGCGCTACTCGCCGCCGAAAGCGTCCCGCACGCTGCCGCGGTGCATCCCGCGCCCGACAGCCCCCAGCTCACGCCTTTGTTCGCGCTATCGTTTGCCACTGTAGCCGTGAACGCCTGCGTCTGCCCCGTTTGCACGGACGCCGTCGTCGGCGCTACTGTGACCGATATCGCCGGCGTCGGAGTCGGATCTGAACCACTCGGACTCGAAGTCGAACTGGCACCTCCTCCACCGCAACCACCGAATAACCCAACCGTTATCGCAATCGTTAAAATCGCCGGCGCAAACAAATATCGCATGGCGGGCTGCGCGTGCACTCGTATCAAGGCAGTCTCCGTATCGTAGTTTTTTGCTGATGTTTGGGCTTCCGCGGGGTGGAAGCTGTCTTCACAAACTTCACGTCTGCGTTCAAGCCGTTCCCTGTAAGGGCTTGAACAAAAGGGAATCCCGTATAACTTGAAGTTGGTAATCAGCAGCTAAAGTGCAGCCACCGATGCCCCGTTTGCTTTTGTTACTTTCCGTTATTGGATGCCTGTCCAAGAAGAAAGGGCTGCGACTCGAGCCTCCCACTCGATTGACCTGTAAGCACTTCCGCCAATCCATCCGGAAGCGCTCTCGTTTCCTTAGTTCGGCAGCAACCCATATACATCCAGCTCTCCGAACGTCGTGCCATCCCCCAGGGTGTCGTCATTTCCACGCGTGCCGATATACACCTTGCCATTCGCTACCGTCGGCACCGTGAATTTCACTGCATTCCCCGCCGTGTCGCGTCCGCCCGAAGCCTGCGCGCTATTCCACAATTCCGTGGAAATATTGCTGGCATCGAACGCGTGAAGAATGGCAGGTCCCGCGGCACTCGGCCCGCTATCGCTTGTGCCGTACGCGCCGGTATCAATTGCCCACACGACGCCGTCGGTGGTCGCTGACGAAGCCGAAATCGATGGCGTAGCACCCGCGAATCCAAACTTCGACGGTGTCTGATAACTCGCCGTGCCGTTGAACATCCCTGTTCCGGTATTAAATTCGAAGCTCTCCCCGGCCAAGGTGCCGCCAATTACAACGCCGAAGAAATACGCGGTGTTGTTCCAGAAGCCTGGCGTCGAGAACGAAGCCCCGCCCAGCGAAAACTCCTGCACCGAAGCATCGGTGGATTTGAACCCGCCCATTTTATCTCGGTTAATTACGAAGAAAACTCCCGCCTTGCTCGCGCCCACCAGCAAGTGTGGAACCGGCCCGTTCGTTTGGTCGATCAACACCGCCGTTCCGCTCGATCCCACATCGGTGTCGCCCTCATCCAACGTGCTCTGATTGGAAGGTGTAAACGAATCCATCACGGACAGCGATGGACTCAGTCTCAAATAGCTGTCGCCAAAATCCGTGACTCCGTCGAACGCGCCATTTCCGGTTGTCACAAACAAATTATTATTCGCGTCCACCGCAGGTGCGCCCCCGGCCATCCAGATCCCCGCGCCACAGGGAGGAGCAGCGGGAGGCAGAGGCGAACTCAGCCCGTTTGGCGTGGTCGTAAACGCGCTCGGCGCGGCCGTTAAATCGCCCGTCTGGTAGCCCAGCAGCCAACCATGCCAGTTGCCTTCGTCGCCATGCGATCCATATCCCACATACACGACGCCGTTGACCAGTGCCAATCCAGGTCGCTGGTTCTGCCTCATGGGATCAAGTGCAACCGTCGTGCCCCCATCGCAATTACCCGCCACCGATGCCCCGATGTTCACCGGACTGTTCGTTCCTTCCGCGCCAGTCGTCAGGCTCACCGCGTGCAAACGGCTGTGATAGTTCGTGGTTCCGTTGTTCTTCGTCTTCGTCACGAAGTAGATCGTCGGCGGAGAGGAAGAAGAATCGATTACCGGGGTCCCCGTGATTCCCAGATCCGGATAAATGTCTTCCGTCTGCAACTCGCTGTTGTTCCCGTAGGTCTCCCCCGACGGAATGAATTGGTTCTTCCAATACGTCGTGCACGGACTCGCATCCGCGTCGAAAACGTAAACCCAGTCACGTTGAGTCGCGATGACGATTACGTTGTGTGTCCCGCCGCCAATGCTCACGTTCGGCACCCACAAAGGTTGCGCGTACACCGCTCCATCCACCGTACAGGAGAACAGTTTGCCGAACGTCGCTGTCGCCACATTGCCGGTGTTCAGCGCATATTCCTGCACGTTCGCACCGTCGCGCGACATATCGTTGTGATACGTCGTTACTCCCGCAAGATCCGTAACGCCGATCGTCGCCGACGCGGTCTTCGTTCCATCTGCAATGCTCGTCGCCGTAACCGTAATGCTTCCCGGTGAATTCGGCGCAATATAGGTCGCGGTCGTCGTGGTCTGCGCGCTGAATGTCCCGCTCGTTGCGGACCACATCACACCCGCGGACGCCACGTCATTCGTCACCGTAGCGGCGAACTCCAACGACTGCCCCAGTGTCAACCCGCCGCGCTTCGGCGTTAGCAAGACGCTGATCGGTGCACCCGAGTGGGTCAGGGTAATCGTCGCCGTTCCCGCTTTCGTGGTATCCGCGACCGAAGTTGCTGTCAGCGTTACCGTCGCTGGCGACGGCACGCTCACCGGCGCCGTGTACGTCACCTCCGCCCCCGGCGCGCTCGTTGTCGGTGCGACCGTTCCGCACGTCGCGCCGCTGCAGCCCGCGCCAGACACCGTCCAACTCACGCCTTTGTTTTGCGAATCATTCGTTACCGTCGCCGCAAAGTTCGCGTGAGCTCCTACATTGACGTTGGCGGTCGTCGGCAAGATCGTCACCCCGATCGCTGGTGGCGGCGTCGTTACGGTGACCCCGGCCGCAGCGCGCTTCGTCGGGTCCGACACAGATGTAACCGTTAGCATCACAAGCGCGGGTGTTGGCGCAACTGCGGGCGCGGTGTAGGTCACCGCAGCACCGGACCCGCTGGTTGACGGCACGATTGCGCCGCATGCCGCTCCGGTGCAACCCGCTCCGGAAAGTGTCCAGCTCATGCCTTTGTTCAGCGGATCATTCGCCACCGTCGCTGTGAACGTCGTGGTCGCGTTAACCATCACACTCACAGCAGTTTGCGATAAGGTGATCGTTATAGGCGCAAGCACCGTAATAGCAGCAGTCGCTGACTTCGTGGGATCCGCCACGGACGTGGCAGTGAGTTTCACCAGCGGTGGGTTAGGGACATTGGGAGGCGCGGTGTAAGTCACCGAAGCGCCAGAGGCGCTGACACTCGGCACGATCGTTCCGCACGCCCCCCCGCTACAACCCATTCCCGAAAGCGACCAGGTAACCCCTTTGTTCTGAGAATCATTCGTTACTGTCGCGCTTAGCACCAAGTCATTGTTCGCGACCACACCAGCCGTTGTTTGTGAAAGCGTGACCGCAATGGCGGGAACAGGCGGCGCCGCAGTGATCGTAATCACCGCTGCTGCCGTCTTTGTCCCGTCCGCCACCGAGGTAGCCGTCAGCGTAACACTCGCTGGATTAGGTACAGACGCAGGCGCCGTGTAGGTTATCGCCACGCCCGACGCGCTATTGGCCGCCGAGAGCGTCCCGCAGGTGGCACCGCTGCAACCGGCTCCCGAAAGCGCCCAAGTCACGCCCTTGTTCGCGCTATCATTGGCCACTGAAGCTGTAAATGCCTGATTCAGCCCGGCTTGCACGGACGCCGTCGCCGGTGAAAGGGTTATCGAGATTGCAATGGAAATCGGCGCAGGATTGCTGCTGGTCGACCCGCCTCCGCACCCCCCGAGTACCGCCACTGCCAAAACCGCGGCAAACGCAAATAGCTGTTGCGTGGCACGCTTCACGTGCGCTGGTCTCAAGACAGACTCCCGTCCTCTCCGTTGCCATGTTTTCTAGGTTTAAAAGGCTTCCGCGGGGCGGGAAGCTGTTAGTCGCTATCTATTTACAAACCGCTCACACCCTGAATGCTGCGGTCGTACCCAAGCAGATCGCACAGGCCACGAGCATACCAAAAAATCGTAGCGAAACGCTAGAAATGACACCAATCCCCGACCTTATAGCGATTCCAGTGTTTAGGAGAAAAGGTTCCGCAGAAAAGCTCGGACCCGGTTCACGACGGAGTCGTCTTTAGGTTGAGTTACTGGCGCCGGAATCGCAGGTTTCTGTCCCGCAGGCTTAACGGAGGCGACCGACTGCACTGCCGCTTCGCCCTCGACACGGCCCTGAAAGATCAGCGTCGGCCGGACCCGCACTCGTCGCACCAGCATGATCAGTTTGGGATCGAAGTTGTCGGGCTGCACTGCCGCATGGGCGTCATACGCTAGGGGCGGCATAAACACTTGATAAACGGGCTCTTGTTTGGGCGCGGCGGGTTTCTCCGCGAGGGTTTTGTCTGCCGGAGCGTTTTCCGCGGTCACCGGCTGCCGTTCTGCTTCCACAGGCTTTTCTGAAGCGGCCGCTTTCTCCCCCGTAGCCGCTTTTTCTGGAGTAGCGGTCGGAGTCGGGGCTGACGCCGCTTTTTTGGCTTCCGCATCTCGCTGCCGAATCTCCTCGGTGGTCGCGATGCGACTGACCTCGGGTGGTGGAGGGTCATTCTTCACCCATTGCATCTCGCACGCGCAGTGCCCCCCCGTGTTCTGCAAACCCTCCAGCGCCCCATTGTTCAGAAGAATGTCCCCGCCTTGCGGCACGATCACGCTTTGCCCAGTCAGTTGTTGCTCCAGGCGTATCGCTCCAGATGTCGCCCGGACGCACATCGTTCCCGGAGCCTCGAAGCCGATGAGCGCGTCCTCAGGGCCTTCCCCTATCGACATAGGCTTGGCTTGGATCTGCGCCGTGTAAATCGTAATCGTGGGCTGCTTGTCGATGTGTACCCGAATCACCCCGCTATCGAGCGCCACCGTGAGCGACGCCCCGGATTTCAGCACCGACAGATGCGCGGGACCACAAATGGCTATCTTCCCACCTTCCACCAACTCCAGACGCGCCTGCCCGGTCTTCACCCGGATATCATTGCCACTCCGCAGCACCGTCTTGACTTGCCCGTGGACCACTTCCACAGTCATCGGCCCCTGCAGCGCGATCGCCTCGCCTTCGATCGTTCCCACAGCGTCGTCGGGGGGATTATCCGTGCCGGCGGCCGCTGCGGTGGGCAGCGCATGGAATAGTGCCGCAGTGAGCGTGGTTATCGACAGAGCCGCGGACAACAGTGCCACCAACAGTGACGCCGTGAAAAAGCGTGCCGCGCCCGCTGCGAAACGACCTGCGCGACGCCGCCATATCTCAACTTGAGTTCGCAGCTCCACTCCGTGAAACTCCAGCCTACTCAGATGCGCAATCTCGATTAGCAGCAACCTTGCGGCAATCGACCGCCTATACTATACGACGACCATCATGCCGGACGCAGCCGAAGGTTCGCCGAGACACCGAAGTCACCAATCGTCCACCGAGACCCGCGCGACGTCCAGCGCCCCGGCGAACACCACGACCAACTCAGACAATGTAATCAGCTCAGACGATGTAAGCGCACAGGAAATTGTCAGCGCTCACTACGATACGCGCCTGCCGACTCTGCCGTGGTCCCGCCGCATCCAGATTCCGCTGATCGCCGCGGCGGTCTATAGCGTGATCCGTCTTCTAGGGCCGACGCTGCGTTACGAAGTGATGGGTTGGCAGCACGCCGAGCGCGTCTATGCCTCGAAGAAACAAATCATCTGGGCGTTCTGGCATCGCGTGATCATTCCGATCGTCTGGTGGTACCGAAACCACGGTGTTGTGATCATGAATACCACCGCGTTCGACGGCCAATGGACACGCAAAGTCATCGAGTGGCTCGGCTTCGGTACCGCGCAGGGAAGTTCTTCGCGCGGCGGTTTGCGCGGCCTCGCCGTTATGGCCAAACGCCTCGGCGAAGGCGTGGATTGCGGATTTACTATCGACGGGCCGCGTGGTCCACGCTATGTCGCGAAACCCGGTCCGGTGATCCTTGCGCGAAAAACCGGATGCCCCGTGATGGTTTTCCACATCGGCGTCGATCGCGGCATCACTTTCGAGAAGACCTGGGATCATTTCCTGTTGCCCAAACCCTTCGCCCGAGCGGTGATTCTATTCGCTCCGTCAATCTACGTCCCGCCCGACGCCAATCCGGAAGCGCTGGAAGCCAAGCACGCCCAAATGCAACGCGAACTCGAACGCGTCCGCGACATCGCCGAATCCTGGTTCTCAATGAGCGACAAAGAGCGCGATCTAGTTCGCGCCGAATTTGACCTATAACCTGTGACTTAGGCCGAGCTCGCAGCCATGCAGTGGAGCGCCGCGTCGCCCACGCTTGGTAGCGCCGGCTTCCAGCCGGCTCTTTGCGATTTCACGAATTTCAAAACCGCCAGAAAACCGCTGGCGCCACGAATTGGCGCTACTTCTCCGTCGCCGGCCGATCCACGAGCTTCACCGGAATCTCCAGCTTCTTCCCCCCGCGATACACTGTCAACGTCACCGTATCCCCGGGACGTTTGCGATTCAGAATAATGTTCAGGTCCATCGAGCTCGCCACCTTCGCGCCGTCGACGGCCACGATCACGTCGCCGCCGATCGCGATGCGCTGCATCCCCGCCTGAGCAACACGGTCACCACCGCGCACGCCGGCTGCGGCCGCAGGTCCGCCTTTCGCGGCGGTTTCCACAAGCAGCCCTTCCTGCACCGGCAGATCCAACGCCTGCGCCAGATATCCTCCGACGGGAATCGTCTGCACGCCGATGTACGCAAGATGTACGCGACCTTCGGTGATCAAATCTTGCGCGATTCTTTTTGCCGTATTGATGGGGATCGCGAAGCCAATGCCCGCGGTGGTGCCGCTAGGTGTGTAAATCGCGGAGTTGATGCCGATCACCTCGCCGTGCGTATTGATCAGCGGCCCGCCGGAATTGCCGCGGTTGATGGCCGCGTCAGTCTGGATCGCTTCATCGATCAGCGTCGTTTGGCTGGTCTGTACCGAGCGGCCCAGCGCGCTGACCACACCTGTGGTCAGAGTGCTCTGAAAGCCAAAGGGATTGCCGATCGCCAAGACTTTCTGTCCGACTTGCAGCGCCGCGGAATCTCCCAGCGGCAGCACCACCAGATGCTTGCCTTTCGGATCGATCTTCACCAGCGCCACGTCATTGCGCTGATCCGCTCCGACAAACTTTCCCGGAAACCGCGTTTGGTCGCCGAGGACCACTTCAATCGACTGCGCCTCTTGCACCACGTGAAAATTCGTCAGGATGTAGCCTCTTTCGTCGATCACGAAACCCGAACCCGCCCCCTCGACCGGGACCGGATCCATGAAGAAATCGTATTCGGTCGCTTTCGTCAAAACGTTGGCGACCGCGGGTGAAGCCTGCCGGTAAACGCGGACGTTGTTCGCTTCATCCTCAGTGAGCGCGGCATCGCGCGCCGCGATGCTGTTGCTCCTATCGCTGTTCGCCCCAGTGTTGTTCGCAACGCTGCCGCCGCCATTTCCGGACGGCGCCGGAATCGCGCTGCCGCCACGTGGCGCAGCCCCCACATTCCCGGCCCCTACATTCACGGGTTGATGCTGGCCCCACCGCGCTCCGGCCCAATACGCGCCAAGTAGCAGCACCGCGCAAGCCAGTATCAGGCGAGTTAGGCTGGTTGGTTTTCGTTCATTCATTTCCGAGGTCCTTCCTGAAGTTACCTGTAGGCGCCGGGCTTCAGCCCGGCGAACATCCACGCCGATGCATTGCCCCTAAGTATAGGCAAAATTCATGCAGCGTAAATGCCAGCCGCGGAACGAAGGCGCCAGTCCCGCGCGAAGTAGCGTGGCACAGCCATTCCTGGCTGTGAACGCAGACATTGTGAACGCACTCAAACCTCGCTCCCGCCTGGTCATGTCCGCAATCGCTACTCACACCCCGCTCCGCAGCTTTTTCGCGAGCGCCTTCACCTGCACGCGCGTGTCCTCGAGCGACCCCGAACAATCGATCGTTTCGGTCGCCAGCTTCAATTTCTCGGCCACCGGAAGTTGCGCAGCGATGCGATTACGAGCCTCCTCCTCGCTCAACCCGCGCGCCCGCAAGCGTTCCAGTTGCTGCTCCGGTTTACACCACGTAACCACGAGGCCGTCCAAGTATTTTTGATAGCCCGCTTCCACCAGCAGCGCCGCTTCAACAAACGCCACGCTTACATCTCCTTCGCACGCCCATTCCTCGAATTGCCGCAGGATGATTTCCTGGACGCGCGGGTGAACGATGGCATTGAGGCGATCGAGTTTTGCGCGATCGGCGAAAACCACGGCGGCTAGCTTCTTGCGATCGATCTGGCCCGTGCTGCTTTGCGGATCGACAATGCCGTGTCCAAATTCGTGGATCACTTCTTCGTGAACGGTTTGGCCCGGGTCCATCAGTTCTCGCGCAAGCGAATCCGCGTCAATGACCTCAAACCCGACACCCCGGAGCATTCCCGCTACGCTGCTCTTGCCGCTGGCGATGCCGCCCGTCAGGCCGAGTTTGCGCATGGCCGGTTTAGCGTGCGCCAGCAGCGGATGGCATGGTGTGCGCGTCGACGATTCCACGGCGCAGTCGGGCCGCTTTGACGGTGTTGCTCATCAGCATGGTGATGGTCATGGGGCCCACGCCACCGGGGACCGGAGTGAGCGCGCCTGCAACACCGATAGCGTCGGGATGAACATCGCCGACCAGCACCGAACCCTTCGCGCGGAATTTTTCAAGACGCGCCGGGAAATTTTGCAGCAGGCGTTCGGCTTCCCTCGGGTCGGTCACTTTGTTCGTGCCCACGTCGATGACCGCCGCGCCGGGGCGAATCCAATCGGCGGCGACGTAGCCGGCCTTGCCCATGGCCGCGACCACGATATCGGCGCGGCGAACGACTTCAGGTAGATCGCGCGTTTTCGAGTGGCAAATCGTGACCGTGGCGTTGGCGTGCATCAGCAGCAGCGCCATGGGCTTGCCAACGATATCGCTGCGGCCGAGGACTACCGCGTCGGCGCCTTCCACTTTGATTTCGCCGCGGCGAAGTATCTCCATGCAGCCTGCGGGCGTGCAGGCCACCAACCCGGGACGTCCGCTGACCAGCCGGCCGAGACTCACAGGATGAAAACCGTCCACATCCTTGGCGGGATCGACGGCTTCGAGGACGCGCTTGGTGTCCACTTGTGAAGGCAGCGGAAGCTGGATCAGGATGCCATCAACGGCATCGTCGGTGTTGAGTTCGTGGACCAGCCTCAGCAGCTCGTCGGTGGTAATGGACGCAGGAGGGGTGTGCATCCAACTCGCAAGCCCCAACTGTTCGCACGCGGCGATTTTCGATTTTACGTAAAGCTGCGAAGCGGGATTCTCGCCCACCAATACAGCCGCAAGGCCCGGCCGTATTCCATGGGCACCAAGCCGCTGGATTTCGCCGGCAAGGTCAGCAAACACCGAATCGCGAATCTTCGTGCCATCCAGGATGCGTGCTGTCACAAAATCTCGCTTTCTCCGTTGTAGTAGACCGAAAACCCGATGGTAGCACACCGGTGAAGACCGGCCCGCGCTGGCGGTGTATCGAAGATCGACAAGCCCCACGCTTCTTCTCACTTTCTGTACCAAAATGGGACTTGACCAAATGTGTATACAATGCTAGTCTTGTCCATGTACAATCGATCTAAACCCCTCAGAGCCCACTACTCGCCCGCACGAACCCTGACGCGCATCGCAATTCCTAGTCTCGAGAGCCACATAGCTAACCCATGTAGAATCAATACTTGCGAAAGTCTAGCAAAACAAGCAACTTCAACCACCTGTAGAATGAACACTTACGAAAAACACAGGGGGGAGGGTGTTATGGTTAACCAAGATTCAACAACAATTTCCCAGCAAGAAGTTGTAGCGGCCGCTTTCCGAAGCGGGCGTCTTTGCGCGTCGAATAGGATAGTAGAGATGGTTGGGTGCGCGTAACTTCCCGAACGAGCCTCTTGCGGACTCATCCGCTGACTTCAACTTCGGGTATTCCCGCTTGGCTTGCTTCACAAAGCAGATGTCGGGTCGGCGTCAAAACTCAATTCGTCTTCTTCGCGGGCCCATGATCGTCCGGTCCAACGAAGTTAACGAGAAAAGGCCCGATCCCATTTACCTGCACGACGCAATCACCCTTGCACTGCGCGTAGTGCCTCATTTGCGAAGGCGCAGAAACAAAGCCGCCCACAGGGATTTCTTTCATGGCGGCATCATCCCACTTTGCGCCCATTCCCACCAGAAACGCACCTTTGATCACCGTTACATTTTCTGTCGTCGGATGCCAGTGCGGCGCAATCTTTGTCCCGTCCGTGCCGGAAAGCCGGACCGTGAATGAACGGCCGGCAGTCATCGGGTCGCCCTGTAGAATCGCAATCTTCAGCGTCCCGCCCATCTCCACCGACGGGGTCCCCGCCATCGCTGCCGCGGGAATATCCATCCATTGCTCGGAACCCGGCATCACCGGCCCGCTCGACGCTCCCCCGCTCGTTTTCGCGGGCGGCGTCTGAGCCCAACCCGCAACCGCGAGTAACACGCACCCACCCAGCACACCAAGTCGTTGCTTCGTCATGGATCATTCCCTCCTGAATTGAAGTTCTTAACGGCGTTGTATTTTGCAACCCGGGCCGTCGTTCTGGTTGGGCGCAGATTACCACATGGTCTGGATTAGAGGGAGTTCATGGCTCAAAGAATCGCCTAGTGCCTGATTAAACGTTTTTGGGCGGCGCGAGAGGCCATTTGCGATGCGGTTCGAGAGCCTAAACGCGGCTGCATTGCAGCAACCTGCGCTTACGAGGTAGAATTTTCCTCCCTCGCCCTTTCCACCGTCTAAGCGGATACCAGGTCGAAATGACAAGCGTGGCTTTGCGGTTTCCTAAAGCGGATGTGAAGCGCTATTTTATCGCCGCATCAACAGCGCTAGTCGCCCTTGCTGTCCAAGGTCTGCTGACTCTGTTGCTTGGCGACCACAACCCCTACCACACGCTCTGGGTAGCATTGGTTTTATCGGCTTGGTATTGTGGAGTCGGGCCTTCCATTGTGGCGCTCACGATAGGCCTCTTGGGTGTGTGGTATTGGTTCGTCCCGCCCCCTCATTCGTTTGCCTTACTCAATCAGAGTGACATGTATGGAATGTTAGTCTTCGTCTTCTTTTCTACTTTCATCATCGCACTCGGCGAATCCCATCGTCGTGAGACTGCGAAACGCTTGCAAGTGGAACATGAGCTTCGGATTACGCAAACCGAATTAGAGGACCGAGTTCACAAACGAACTGAGGAACTCAACGCTGCCAACACAAGCCTTCGCGAATTGCCGGGTCACCTCCTGAATGTGCAGGACCAAGAACGCAGACGCATCGCTCGCGAATTGCACGATACAACCGGTCAAAGCCTGACCGCGCTGAAAATGATCGTGGGATCCCTTCGTGGAGCGATCATAAATAACCAACGTGCTGTGCGGTTTTTTCAGGAAATTAACGACTTGATCGATCAAACAATCACGGAGATTCGGACCACATCATACCTTCTGCATCCGCCCCTGTTAGATGAAATGGGACTGATCTCCGCGATTAACTGGTACGTTGATGGCTTCTCCCAACGTAGCGGTGTGAAGGTAAGTCTGGAACTACCGCAGTCCTCTTCACGGCTCCCGGAAAATATCGAACTCGCATTGTTCAGAGTGCTTCAAGAGAGTCTCACGAATGTGCATCGCCACTCTGGCTGTTCGGAGGTAACAATTCATTTCGAGATGGACAATGAGCGACTGAGGCTTTCCGTAAAGGACAACGGTCGCGGAATACCCCAGGACCGGATCAGACGTTTCAGTGAGCATGGGTCCGGTTTCGGGGTTGGGATTGTTGGGATGCGCGAGCGACTGCGCGAGTTAGGCGGTCAGTTGACGATTGAGTCCGATGGTTCGGGAGCCACGGTGATGGCTACGGTCCCCCTAAAGGTTGGCATGCTGGAACTTACTCAAACTGGAATCGCTAGGTCGGCCTCAGCGTGATATGGACCTTCCGCCCTGCTACGCTATCCACGATATCCGTAATCTTGGCTTTGACTTCACGGCCGTCGCGTAGCCGGACAGAGAAGACAAATTTGCCTTAACTCTTCGTACGTGAAAAACGTCTCTTTCTGATCCCCGGCCCGCTCCGTGTGGCCGAGTTCCGATTCGCTAGAGATCCGGCTCAATTCCTCTTCGGGAATCCCCAGCAAGAGCGCGGCGCGTTCCTTCGTAACGTATTTCGGTACTTGGTTGTCCATTTGTGTTCGCCTTACTCCGAAAAGCAGTCATACGGCGTCTTCAGTTACCGCAACGTGCTTGGACAATTCATATTGAGCGATCACGGTGAAGAATTCCTCTCGCTGTTCAAGTGCTGTGAGAATCGCCAGTGTTTTGCCGTAAGCTGCTATTGCTCCCTCAATCTGTGGAATGCCGGAGAGTCTTTAGCTGTTTTGCACCTTGTCATTTGGGTGTCCGCTGAAAATCCGAGCACTCGTTCTGTGGCTTGACCTGCACGACCCAAGCTGGACTTCCTCATGACTGGGCTCCTTCTTATTTCGTCACTGTTGTTGACTACCGCTTTGGGGCTTTTATTCCGCAAGCGCGGCACTCAACAGAATCATTTAAAAAAACACATACAGATGATGAGAGGCGGTTTCTGCGGCGAGGTAACACATCATAGGTAAAAAACGTGTCACGTGTTCGTCATTTAATGTGGGTTGAAGATGGGATAAAAGTTACAAAAAACAATCGCGCGCGGCCTCATCCGCTGTACCCTGCGGGCGCCTGTCAACGTCCATACATGGGCAATCTGATGAGCTCTTTCGTGTATTCCGGACCTATGCAGGCATCTTCCAAATCCTGGCGGAACAACGGGCGCAGCGCCAGCCTTCTACAGGCATTACGGGCCATACTTCCAGCGGCAGCCACTTCGGAAACTGAAGGACTTCAGGCTGCCGGGCACTTCATATTGCCTCACGATCAACGGCAACGATTACCAATTCCATTCCTTAGCTTCGGTTCTTGGGAATAAAAACCTCGAAGCGGCAGTTAACCACATTAACGCTCTAAACGCACCGAGGGCAGCAGTACTGCCCATTTTGATTTTCGGGTGGCAGTCCATCCGGCGATCTCGGAGATGTTTTGTCTCGGGGGCGATAGCTGGAATCTGCTACTTGCACCGAAAGGAAAGGTCAATGAAAAACAGCACTAACGATGTGGTTTCGCCAGGAATAAAATCCATCGCCGCAGCTCGATTGCCTGCCGCTACGGGCTTGCTGGCAGTTTTGTGCATGCTGCTGCTCACCGCGGTCCAAGGCAAGGCGCAAACGACCACCGCCGACGTAGTCGGAACAGTGACAGATTCGAGCGGAGCGGTGCTGCCGGATGCCAAGGTGACGGTAGAGAGCCTTGCAACGCATGGAACGCACACGACGCAGACGACTTCCTCGGGAGATTACGACGTCCCATTTCTGTTGCCGGGACACTATTCCGTCCGCGTGGAACTTCCGAGCTTCAAGACTTTTTCGGTGGCCGACATTACGCTTCAGGTGGGCGATCGCGCCCGTGTGGACGCGCGGTTGCAAATCGGGGATGCGTCGCAAACCGTAGAAGTACTAGCACCGAGTACCCTATTGCAAAGCGAAACTTCCACCGTCAGCAGCTCGATTACCGAACAGGCGGTACAAGATATTCCGCTTCCCACGCGCAACCTGACCACGCTGATCACTTATACGGCCGGAGCAAACGAAGGCGCGAGCGTCGATTCACTGAGCAGCGGTCAGCGCCCCGATGATCGGCGCCAGACCAGCGCTTTTTCGGTCAATGGACAAGACGTGGAACTGAACAACGAGCAGATCGACGGCACAGACAACAATGAACGCATTATCGGAACCATCGGTGTGAAACCACCCATCGATGCAATTGAAGAAGTGACCGTGCAGACCAACAACTACACCGCGCAAAGCGGACGCACACCGGGTGGCCTGGTTAGCGTCATCACCAAATCGGGAGGCAACAGTTTTCACGGATCGGCCTACGAATTTTTTCAGAACGACAAGCTCAACGCGCGCAATCCGTTTGACGTATCGCCCAATCCGAAGTCCGAACAGCGCCAGAACGATTTTGGCGGAAGCATCGGTGGGCCGATCATCCATGACCGAACGTTTTTCTTCTTTAGCTATGAAGGGTTCCGCCAGATCGCGGGTGTCGCGAGCCCCATCTTCAGCAGCGTGCCAACGGCTGCCGAACAAGCTTTGGGGCCGGCCGGACTCGTGGCCGCAGACCCGAATATACCTGCGGGAACGCCCATCGATCCGGTGGCAGCGAATCTGTTTAAGCTGTATCCATTGCCCAACACCGGCGCGCCCGGCCAATTGACGAACAACTTCGTATTCGATCCGAACAACGTCCAATCTAGCAACTCGTACGACGCCCGCGTCGATCACAAGTTCAATGATAAGAATCTCGTCTTTGCGCGTTTCACGTCAAACAACGTAGCTTCGGTAATTCCGACGAGTTTACCCAACGTGACCATAAATGGGGTGTCGGTCAATCCTGGAAATGGACAATTCGGCTTCGCCGGACCAGCCAAGGACATCGCTTACAACGCGCAACTCAACTTTGTCCACACTTTCAACTCAAACCTGGTACTCGAACTGCGCGCAGCGTATACGCAAATCAATAACAGTTCGAACTCCCCAAACTCCGGTACCAACGCTGCCACCGCCCTGGGATTTCCCAATAACATTAACTACGGTCCACTGGATAGTTCGGGGCTCCCGCTCATCAATATCCCCAACTTCGCGCCACTCGGCGACAGTAACTTTGTCCCGATCGTGGACGTTAGCAACACCTTCGAGGAAAATGGCACGGTTAGCTACACCCACGGAGCGCACAGCCTAAAGTTTGGCGCTTCGCTGATTCGGCGACAAGCTCGCAACGTGCAGAGCAGCAATGGCGTGGGCAACATTAACTTCGGGTTGCAGGAAGACAACGGCTCCACGCAACAGGACGGCATCAATAATTTGGCGACTTTCCTGGTCGGCGCGTTCACCAGCGAAGGCCGCAACACCGACCTTTTTACGCCCAACTTCCGTTCGTGGGAGCCAGGTTTCTTCGCCCAGGACAATTGGAAGGTGCGGCCATGGCTGACGATTAACATTGGCGCCCGCTACGATATATTTACCCCGTTCACCGAAGTTCACGGCTTCCTTTCGAACTACGATCCGGCGACGCAGCAACTGCTGGTACCAGCCCAAGGATTGCAGTTTCTGCAGTCTATCGGTGCGAACACTTCGGGAATAGTAGCCTCGTCTTCGACGGCGGGAGTGCAGACGACGTATTCCAATATCGCGCCGCGAGTGGGCTTTGCAGCCACGATTGCGCGGAACACCGTGCTGCGCGGTGGCTACGGTATCGCGGACTTCCCAGGGAACTATACGTCAAACGCGTCGCTGAAAAATGCGCCATTCAACGGTGTGTACTCCCCCAGCATCAATGGAACTCCATGCCAGTCTCCACTGGCCTTCCAGATTGAGACCAACTCCAGGCAGGTTGCCACCCCTTTGCCGGCCTGCCAAGCGGCGATGGGACAAACGACGACGCTGAGCGGCGCCACGGGCGGAATTCCGGTGCCGACCCCGCAGGCGCTGAATAGCGCGGACCTTTCTCTGCCGGACAACGTGGCGTTGAACTTCCGCACCTCCTATGTCCATCAGTTCAACTTAGTGTTGCAAAGGCAATTCGGCGCCAACGTCATCACCATTGGCTACGTGGGCCAGCTCGGACGCCATTTGCCTCAGGTAGTCAACGACGTCAACATACCCGATCCGCTCAACACGACGCACACTGCCGCGAACACTGCAGGCTTTGGAGTACCGAACACGATTACGGGCGCCCCGTGTGCCACGCCGATGAATGGCTGCGATCTGCGTTTCACAGTGAGGCCAACCGCCACGACCCTGCCGGGTCTCGGTGGCGTCGGTGAATACTTCAGTGAAGGCACTTCGAGCTACAACAGTTTGCAAGCGTCTTTTCAGCGCAGCTACCATAACGGACTCACGGTATCTGCTAACTACACCTACTCGCATGCGATTGACGATGCAACGGACCTAAGTCTCGAGGGCCAAGAAGGCTTCGGTAATGCCGATCCCTTCGACTTGAAGAGGTTTGAGACTGGCAGCAGCGACCTGGATCTGCGCCATCGGTTCGTCGCGACCGCCACCTATGAATTGCCTTTCGCAAAGTCATTCACCGGCGCCAAGAAGGTAGGCCTCGCCGGCTGGCAAGTGAACGGGATTCTCGTGTGGAATTCCGGATCACCCTACAGCATCACCGACAACTTCACCGGCTTTGCCAACTCAGTGTTCAACGGAATCGGAGGGGGGACGACCCGTCCAAACCAAATCGCGAATCCCGGCCTGCCCAACCCAAGCAACGCCGAATTTTTCAATAACAATGCCTTCGAAGTGCCGCTTCTGGGCACCATCGGCAATACTGGCCGTAACACTCTTTACGGCCCGAGCTTCCGTTATTTCACGTTCTCGGTGTTTAAGGACTTTCCCATAGGGGAAAGATTGAAGCTGCAGTTCCGCACCGAGATCTTTAATTTGACCAACACTCCGAGCTTCTTCATTCCCAACAACCAGAACGACCACGCCACAACGAACCAGGTGCCAACCGCTGCACAGATTGCTGCTGGCACGGTAAGTCCGGCGTTCGGCCAGGTGGTTGTGACCAATCCGAACTACACGCCTAGGGAGATTCAGTTTGCGCTGAAGCTTCTGTTCTAAGGCGAACTGGGTCAATTAAACACCATCGGTCACAGCGCACCGCATGTGAAGGAAGCCCGTGAATTCCTAGAAAGAGTTCACGGGTTTCGTGCTTTTGGCGCCCTCAGCGTGCTCCCTACTCCGAAGCGTTATGACATTCGGCGTCCGTGAAGGGAATGCCTCGTCTGGATTCGTCACAGGCTCAGGAGAAAAGATGTTGCGGTGGGCTGAGGTCCCCGAAACAGCGGGCAACGGCAATGCATGAGAAGGATAGAGATCAAGGTTTCTCAGAAGCGCTTCTTCCGGACACGACGCCAAGTGCCAATAACACCGCGGCACAAAGGATAAAACCCTCTAACGGGCGCGTGTTCGCCAGCATTGAAACACCAAGGGATAATAAAATTGCATCTCACCCATGAGGTGAACGCATATCCGAGGTACAGCACCAAAAGCAAGGGCGCATCAGCCGTTAAGCTTTTGCGCCCTCTTTAAACTGAGCCGTAAAGTTTCTAACCTTCCGGCTTCAATCTGGCGGCGTACGCACCGTTAGGATCGTCACGCATTCCAGACATGCCGTGACCAGCGGGTCGTTCCGCCGCTTCTTTTATCGTGGATGCCCGTGATCGTCGTCCCAATCGTGATCCGTACGCCATCCGTGGGTTTCGACGTCCCACCATCGGTGGCTGTGATTCCAACAATATTCCCGCGCTTCGTGCAGTTCGTGACGCGCATGCTCGGCTTGGCTGCTGTCCCAACCGTGATGTTCGATCGCTTCATGGAGGTGATGATCGGCCCGTTCTGTCCGGTGCTCGCATTCCGACTCGCCGGCACGGACACGTGGTGCGCCGGTGAAGAGCAAAAAGCCAGCCAGCGCAGCTAGCGTTACCGATAGCTTTCCGTACTCCAGCATTACTAAACGCCGTTCACTGTGCATTCGCTTCTCTCCTGTCGAACTTTGATAATCGGGGTTTGATGACTAGGTTGTTTTGGAGTATAGGTTTCGGGAGAGTACGCCGCCATACGGACTCGACGGGAAAATTCCGGGGGAAACCCTGTAGTAATGGTCCTGGCGTAAAGGCAACGATTTTCCTGCGGGGATTCATGAACATTCTAGCGGCGATCAAGCGCGAAGGGGAGAAAACTCGAACAGCAGCTAGGCAAGTTGAATCACCAATTGGATGGGATTCGAGCGGCTGCAAAAGTATTGGGCGGCTCTGCGGAGCGCGAAGTCGGCGGCGTGAAGAAGCGCGTCCTGTCCGCTGCTGGCAGAGCGGCGATTGCGAGGGCGGCGAAGAAGAGGGGGCGAAGGCTAGGAATTAGGCGAAGAAGACGGCGGGATAATTTGGAGTGCTGCCATTTCCCGTCACGCCTAACGATTGGGATCAGTTCCCTTGACAAACATCAAGGGCGCATCAGGCGGTCAGCTTTTGCGCCCTCTTTAAACTGAGCCGTAGGTTCCTAACCTCCCAGCTTCGATCCGACGATTGGCACTTGCAGTCGCGCAAACTCACTTGCAAGTCATTCGAATATCATTTTCATAACTGCCCACTCCATCATCGGTCGCTCGATTTACTAAACACGATGATTTGCCCAGTACAATCTACTTGCGGGATTGTTAGGGTCGGAGAATTCTGGGCGGCCGAGGAAGGAGACTTCGACCAACGCCAGCAAGGGCTGCATCGATCGAAACAACTTCATTGTTAGCCAACCGAGGCAACGGCAAATCTACTCTGCCCTCAGGGCCTCAATGGGGTCCAATGTGGCGGCGCGTAGCGCGGGCACCATCGCCGCCAGAATCGTTACGACCACCAGAGTTGCCGCCACGCCTACGAGCGTGGAAGGATCGTAAGCCGAAACACCATGGAGCATCGCCGATACGAACCGCGTTGTGAAGAAGAGTGCCATTACCCCCAACAGAAGTCCCAAGGCGAGCAACCTGAGTGCTTCGTTTAAGACCATCCGCAGCACCATCCCGCGCGTCGCGCCCAGTGCCACGCGTACCCCAATCTCGCTGGTCCGTTGCGCCAGGCCTGCCGAGAGCAGCCCATATAGCCCGAGTGCGCTCAGGAGCAATGCCAACACGCCGAAGAAATTCGCGAGTAGGGTGATCAATTCCTGACTCCCCAACGCAGCGTCCATTTGTTCGCGCAGGGTAGCGAAGGTTACCAACGGCACCGTTGGCACAATCTCCGAACGCGTCTTGCGAAAAGCCGCGATGGCCTGAGCCTTTGTCGGCGAGTGTATCAAGAACACTAAGTTCCCCAGATTGTCGATCCGTCGGGTCGATAAGGGCAGGTAGATGGTCCGCGGCGGCCCCTCTCGGATGTCGGAAAACTTAGCGTCTTCCGCCAATCCAATCACCCGGCATGCCACCGGATCTGGAAACTCGTTGGAGTCCTTGCTGCGCATATATCTTCCCAACGCTTGCTCGTGCGGAAAGAAGAATGCCGCGGCCGACTGATTCAAGATGCACACGTTGAGTTGACGCTCATTTTTCTCAAACTCGCGGCCCGCCAGGATGCGCGTCTTCATCGCCTGGAAGTATCCGGGGCCGACGTCGTTATAAGCCAGCTTGGTATCCTCGGGCGGATTGGGCCCGTCGCCCACGGCCTGGAAATCGGCAACAATCTTCTCTCCGGTCATGGGCGTCTGCGAGGTGGCGGCCGCCGCGTCCACGGCCGGCATCTCCATCAGGCGGTCCACCATGCGCTGATAGAGGTCCAGCTTGGCGTCGCCTTTTTGCGGCAGGGGAAACAGTGGAGAGGTTTGTATCGTTACGTGATCCAAATCGAAACCTGTGTTCTCACTGCGCAGCTTGATCACGCTCTGTGACAGCAGCGAAGCCACCACCACCAGCACAAGCGACATCGCCACTTGAATCGGAACAAACAAGCGGCCAGCGATCTGCCGGCGCCCGCCTAAGGTGTTGCGGGCTTTCAGCAGCAAGCCTGGATCGGTGTGGGCCGCTCGCCAGGCCGGCAGTGTCCCGGACAGCAGAGTGGTCAGCACGGCGAACAGCGCGGTCATCCAGAAAATCGCCTTATCAGGATGGACCGACATCGGTTCAAACATCATCGGGTCTCGGAAGAAATGCAGTAAGAAGCCGCTGCCGTACCAGGCCGCGATGGCACCCAGGCCGCTGCCGGCGAGGGCGATCACGAAACTCTCGGTCAAATACTGACGCACCAGCCTCACCGACGAAGCTCCTACCGCGGTACGCACCGCAAACTCCCGCTGGCGCGCGGCGACACGCGACATCATCAGGCCGCCAATGTTGACGCAACACAGCAGCAACACCGCTGCCACCAAGCCTTGCATCAAATATAAGGGCCTGGCGTAAGTCCGGCTCACGTAGGTCGGCAATCCACTCCGAGCCGAACTGGCCTTCAGGTAAGCTTTCTCAACGAACGGATTATGCTGGAAGCGGGGAGGAATAAAGCGCGCGAACAAACCTTTCTGCAAGAGCGCCAACTCGGTATTTACCTGCGCCATCGAGACTCCCGGTTTGAGCCGCCCGATCACCGAACCACCAAAAGCTGAATCTGGATCGTCGAGCACGTTCTTCTTTGCCAGAACCGACGCGAACTGGAAAGGCAGATACATCTTCGGCTCTTCGCCTGGCCACACCCCGTGGAAGTCGGGCGGCGTAATACCCACGACTGTTACTTGCACGTCTGAAATCTTGATTTGTTTGCCGACGATATCCGCGGCACCGCCGTAGAAATCGTTCCAGAAGCCGTAGCTCAAGACGACGGGCCAGCCCTCGCGCGGGCCGTCGCGCACATCATCATACGGGGCGATCAAACGGCCGCGGTAAGGCTGAATTCCCAGCAGATCGAAGGCGTTGCCGCTGACCGTCACCGCCAAATATCCCTGGACAGATCCCTCATTATCCTTGATCAGGACTTGTTCGCTATCCCAGGCGGAAAGGTCACGGAAAGAGGACTGTTCCTCCCGCAGGCCTTGCAGCATGCGGTACGGCATGAACGAATTATACTCTTCCGAGCCGGGCTCCGCCGCGCTGGCGATCGTAACTCTCACCAAATGAGACGCGTCCGGCGTGGGCAGACTCCGAAGCACCAGCCCATAGAGCAACGTAAAGATGGCAGTGTTTGCGCCGATGCCGAGCGCCAACGTGAGGATGGCCGTCGCGGATAGGACGGGGTTCTTGCGGAGCGACCGCAGGCCCAACACAACATCGCTGTACCAGCTACTCAGCATGGGTTGAGTTTACCCCTGAACAGCCTTCCGAAGCCCGACCTCCAGAATGGATAAACGACCCAACTCCGAACATCCGACAACTCCCGGGGGGGCGCAACCGTCGATCCCGGCGGAGGCCGCACTCAGCTTTCTCGAAGACACGAAGGGTACACTCCGTGAGCGGAGAGGCCGTAGGAGATTCCTCTTCCAAGCGGAGGCGCTTTAGTTCGATTTTGGTCGGATCGAAGGAGTCGAGCCATTCACGGCGAACTTGTTCGGCCTCTTCCCAAACGCGTCTCTTCGTGGATTGTTTCCACTGGCGCTGACTTTCCGGCTTCGCCCCGTCATACAGCTGCATGGTCGCATTTACACTTCTGCTGTCGTTTACTTTATCTCTATCCTTGCACCGGCAGTCTTTACTGTCTGCCTTACGAAGAGCGTAGCCGTCCTGGTCACAGCGTCCATGGAGTCTCCAGGCGGTACCATAACCAGTATGCTGAAGTAATCGCATGGTTATATATTTATGTAATAACTTTGACGAAGAATCGGCGGACGGGCGCTTCCTTCCGATTTTGGAGATGCTGCGTGGGGAGACAATCGAGGAGGGTAGTTACAAGAACACACCAGCGGTGCAACCATGTATTGGTACTATAACAGTATATTACCTAGTTGTCAAGATAAACTTGGAGTTTAGCTTGCCGTGGGGTCACGGAAGGTTTTGGCGCAGGCGGGGCAGGGGCAGATGGTGCGGAGATGGTCGTAGCTGTAGATGCCGGTGGCGTGGCCGTCGGTGAAGGTGAACTGGAGGGCGTAGTTGCCTACGGCGTTGGCGGATTTGGCGCTGGGTTTGGGTTTGAACATGGGTAGGGCAGCGGCTGAGGCTGAGCCTGCGGAGGTGAACGCCAGCTTTTTTTCGCGCTCGTCGTTGCAGGTGGCGCAAGGGCACTCTTCGCGAAGATAGTGGAAGTCGTAGTGGCTGGCGTGGCCGTCGGACCAGGTGATGTCGACGCCGGCGCCGGTGGAGACGTGGATTTTTACGCTGGCGGGCTTTTTGCGTTGGTCGATGGGAGTGGGCATCGGAATAGTCGACAGTTTACAGTTGAACGTTCGGAAAGGGAAAACGGCGGGAGGGGAGGAAGAGAGGGTCAATGGATCGGCAAGCACATTGTCACGCACATGGGAACTCTGGGATTTGGCAGTAGAAGCCTAACAGCCCGCGGAAAAAATCAAAAATATGTCATTCCGAACCCCGTTCGGTTTTTGAACGGGGTGAAGAATCTGCTCTTTCCCTGGTTTTCTTGCGAACAGCAGATCCCTCACCCGCAAACGACGCGGGTTCGGGATGACAAATCCCACTTTTTCCGCAGCCTGATAAGGCACTACCCTGTGGAGTGCGATGTGTCTGTGCTACCTAAGAATGTCGGAACTCCAGTGTAAAAGAATGGCCAGTGTTGTGCATGCACCAATCGGTGCAATCGCGCGTCAAAAGACAAATGCGGCTTAAAACCAGTTTACCGGAGTGGCTAGACTTCGCCCGAAAAAAATGCGAGCATTTTAATCTGCAGGTCAACGTCACCCATTCATGAGCAGCAGCACTCCTATTAGCCCCGCTGCCCCGCGCAGCAGGGGAAATGGTATTCCACGCGTTATCGTAGCCACCACGGCGCTATTGACGTTTATTTCGTTCTGGCGCGCAGCGGCTATCGTTCTGAACGATCTGGCTTCCTCCGCCTACTATGCGGGCGGCGAGGCGGAAGGTTTCATTGGCAAGACTGCGCCGTGGTTCATCCTGGCGATCATGTTGTTTTCGTACGCGGTGCGCGCCGTGTACGTCGAAAGCTGCAGCATGTTTGTCCGCGGTGGCGTGTACCGTGCCGTTAAGCAGTCGCTGGGTGGCACGCTTGCGAAATTCAGCGTTTCCGCGCTGATGTTCGACTACATCTTGACCGGGCCGATCAGCGGTGTGGCCGCGGGTCAATATCTTGGCGGCCTGCTCAGCGAATTGTCACAATACTTCCACCTGAGCGGTCCTTTTTCCGAACATACACTGGGCGGAATCTCCGCAAGTTTCGCCATTGTCGTCACCGTCTATTTCTGGTGGGAAAATACCAAGGGCGTCTCGGAATCGAGCGAAAAAGCGCTGCACATCATGAGGCTGGTCACCGTGATGGTGGTGATTCTGATCGGCTGGTGCATCTATACCGCGGTCATACGCCATTCGTCGCTGCCTCCGTTTCCCTACCCGCGCAACATTCACCTGACGGGCAGCGCTCTGGGCTGGCTGGCGCACAGCAGCTTGCCGCATATGTTCGGCGTCATCGCCATCTTCATCGCGCTGGGACATTCGGTGCTGGCCATGAGCGGCGAGGAATCGCTGGCGCAGGTGTACCGCGAAATCGAAAGCCCCAAGCTACAGAACCTGAAGAAGGCCGGCTTGGTCATCTTCATCTACAGCCTGGTTTTTACTTCTCTAGTCTCTTTTTTCGCGGTGATGATCATCCCGGACGATGTCCGCCAGGGCTTTTTGGAGAATCTGATCGGCGGGCTGGCAATGAGCTTGCAAGGCCCGTTCATCGCGCGCCTGATCTTCCATGGATTCGTGGTGGTGGTGGGCACGCTGATCCTTGCGGGCGCCGTGAACACCGCGATCGTGGGCTCGAACGGGGTGCTGAATCGCGTTTCCGAAGACGGCGTGTTGAGCGAGTGGTTCCGGCAGCCGCATCCGAGATTCGGGACCAGCTACCGCATCATTAACATCGTCGTGCTGCTGCAGATCGCCACGATTGTGATCAGCCGCGGGGATGTCACTTTTCTGGCGAACCTCTATGCGTTCGGCGTCATCTGGAGTTTCGCGATGAATGGCCTGGCGGTGCTGGTGCTTCGCTACACGAATCCGGGCCAGCGCGAATTCCAAGTGCCGTTCAATTTCACGATACGCGGCGTGCAGATTCCCGTGGGGCTCGGCATCATCACGCTCACGTTGTTCTTGATCGCGGTCACCAACCTGTTCACCAAGCCGGTCGCCACCATGGCCGGCGGCGCCTTCTCCATCATGTTGTACATCGTCTTCACCATTTCGGAACGGCGAGGCCATCATGGCGGCGTAGCCCACGTGGAGATGGATCAGTTCAACCTGGAACTGGAAGGCGAACTGAGTCCGGAGGCGGTGGGCGCGCGTCCTGGGAATATTCTGGTGCCGGTCAGCAATCACTTCAATTTGTATCACCTGGGAAATGTGCTGGATCGCTTGAAACCGGGGCGGCGCGACGTTGTTGTGCTGCACGTGCGCCTGTTGCGGCGCTCGGGCTCCGGCGAAAACGAACTGGAGCCTGACCAGCTTTTTGGCAGCATTGAGCAACATCTTTTTTCTCAGGCGCTGTCGATGGCTGAGAAGCGCGGAAAGTCCATTCGCCTGGCGGTGGTTGCCGCCAACGATCTCTGGGACGGTATTCTACGCGCGGCGACTTCGCTGCAGTCCAGCACGATCGTTGTGGGTCACTCTGCCAAGGAGTTGACGGAAGAGCAGGCGAGGCAGATCGGCGAGGCCTGGGAAAAGCTCGGCGACCAGAAGCCACAGTTCAACCTGGAAATTCACATGCCCAATGGGGACAAGATCTACAAAGTCCTCGGGCCGCACGCGCCGAACCTGACTGCCAATGAAGTACATCTATTGCATCGTTTGTGGCTGCGGTTTAGCGAGGTCCTGGCGCGCGAAGAATTGCATCACCATGACGTCGTGCACTTCGCGCTGGAAGAAGTGCAGAAAGAGATCGACGAGGGACATGAAGAGTCTGTCGTCGGGCGATTGCGCGCGCATTTGGAAGCGAATCAGAACAAGCGGAAACCGCCGAAGACGTAGAGAGTCGCAGGCAAGACGCGACGGCCGGGCGCGGCCCTTCGCGGCTCAGGGTAAACAAGCCCGGCCCCTACGCGGGACTTGAAATTCCGTTAAGCGAGTTGCGAGGTGCAGTGGCCGCAGCGCTTCGCCGCGATTGGAATCGACATCGCGCACTGCGGGCAGTCTTTTGTGGTGGGTGGCGCTGGCGGCGCCGGTTTGTTGACCCAGTGATTCACCAATTGAATGATGACGAACACGCAGAAGGCCACGATCAAGAAATTGATAATGGTGTTCAGGAATAGACCGTAATTCAGCGTTGCCGCGCCGGCTTTCTTCGCGTCCGCTAGGCTGTTGTACGGCGTTTCGCTCAGGTTAATGAAAAGATTAGAGAAGTCGACGTGACCAAGCGCGCGTCCGATTGGAGGCATAAGGATATCGTCCACCAGAGACGAGACGATTTTGCCGAAGGCTGCGCCGATGATCACGCCGACCGCCAGATCCAACACGTTGCCGCGCATTACGAAGGCTTTGAATTCTTTTAGCATGCGGACTCTCCTATCACAGGATTGACGGTGGCGTGGATTATAGCGGAGACGGTTCGACAGTCTATAGGGGAAACCCTGTGCCAGGCGGAAACGCTGGATGTCACGATTAAGGTCTAACGCGGCCGGAGAACTAAAACGGAGCCAACCAAACCACGCAGGACCAAGACAAGGCCTGCCAGCGCAAACAACTTGCCCACCCACAGAAAGGGTGCGCGGGCGATCGCGAGCATCACGACGCCCAGAAGGATGAGCGAGAGTCCGCGGGTCCAGCGCTCGCCGCGCAGCCAGGCGCGGCCCGGGCGGTAAAATGCGTAGACGCCCCAGAGAATCAGCGCGACGCTCAGGATCAACCACGAGGCGGCGGCACGGTCGACGGAGATTCGCCCGGTGACGCCGAGCCACACGACCAGCACGCCAAGCAGGACAAACAGCAGTTCGATGACAACGCGAAGGAGGCGGTCCGTTGTGAGCATTGCCGTTCACCAAATCGCCAGTGCGGGCAGCGCGTGAGGGCCCCGGTTCCTGTGCCCATCACTGGCAAGAACTTGCACAACCCAAAGATTCTGCGCTTTCGTTGCCTCTAAACCCCGCCCTCCGAAAAGCGGGAGGGCGGCTACACGGTCGATTACGCTACGCGCTCGATGCGGACTTTGTTCAGCGTTACCGGAGTACGCGGGCGGTCGCTGGAATCGCGGGGCAGCTTGGAAATTTTGTCGGCGATTTCCTGACCTTCCACTACTTCGCCGAAAATCGAGTGTTTGTTGTCCAGCCATGGTGTGGGGGCAACCGTGAGGAAAAACTGGCTGCCGTTGGTGCCGGGTCCGGCGTTAGCCATGGAGAGCTTGCCGGCCTTGTTGTGCTTGAGCGACGGGTGAAATTCGTCGGGGAAAGTATAGCCGGGGCCACCTCGGCCGTCGCCACGCGGGCAGCCGCCCTGAATCATGAAATCGGGGATGACGCGGTGGAAGGTCAGCCCGTCGTAATAATTTTTCTTCTCTTTCTTGCCGGTGCGCTCGTCGGTGAATTCTTTTGTGCCCTCCGCCAAGCCTACGAAATTCGCCACGGTTTTTGGCGCTTTGTCTTCGAGCAGCCGGATAACAATTTCGCCCTGCGATGTATCAAAAATGGCATACGTACCTGCGGGTCGCGTCATGAAATCTCCTTGAGTGGTTCCATTCATTGTACACGAGGGTCATCGTACACGAGGGTCAGGCAGTCGCGCCAGTTTTGGCGCTGCGAAGCGGCCGACGGGCCTCCTTCGACCGATATCGCCGTTGTTCGGGGAAAATGGTTTGTGAATTGCCGCGGGGCAAGATCACCTAGGATTGGGGCTTCGCCGGTGGAGTTGCCTCCGGCGCGGAGGGAGACGCCGCGGGCGCGCTGGCGGGACCCGAAGCGGTGGCCGGCAGCGGCTTGAAATCGCTCCACTTAATCACCAAGCGCACGGGAAAATCGCCGTCCTTCAAGTGCAAGGTCTCGTCAGCGCGTTCGTAGTTTGGAAACCAATATTTGCCGTCGACATTTTCGCGGTAAGTTTCAAAGGTTGTGAATGGCAGCGTCGCGAATTTCACGTCGCCCAGTTCGTTCACCCACCGGCCGTAAGTCTTCACCACTTCCAGATATTTGATGTCGACCCACACGAGCCCGTCCAGGTACGCGTGCGCCCGGTCGAGGGCTCTCGGCGTCACCTTGAAAATGTACGTATCGATCTCGTCGATGGTCTCTTGACCGATATATTTCAGGTCGTACTTCGCGAGCTGCGCCGAGTTTAGAGGAAACTGTGGGATGCGCTCCAGTTCCTTCACGTCTTCCGACTCCAGCGCAAACACGTGCAGCGTTGACTGCGGGTGTTCGATTACCTTGTTGATGATTCTGCCGTCAGGCGCGCGGATGACTTCGGTGACCATCAGAAATTGTCCCGATAGTTTTCCCGTGCGATCGAACTCGTCGATGCGGATGGTCTTGCGGGCGCCGTACGTGGGACGGACGGCAACAAACTCGTCCTCTTTCGCGGCGAATTTCTTGATGATTTCCTCTGGAGGCAGGGAGGGCGGCTCCGCGGGTTCCGGTGTGTTTCCCAATCGCTTTACATCATGCTCGGGGGGAGGCGCCATTGGCGCCGATGACTCCTGCGCAACGACGACGCGCGCGCTTAGGAACAAGGCGGCGGCTAGACACGCTGCACGCAAAATCGGAACATTCGCACTCCGTACCGCGGTATGCACGTCTCGGATCATATCGATTTGGATGCGCACGGAACGCCGGAGGCAGCCCGGACCTTCGCGCGATACTAAGAGCTTACCGCAAATCGCTCTGCTCTTTCGTAGCACAGACACTCTTGTCTGTGTTCTTTTCTTGGTCGTCTAACTCTGCTTTTCCTGCTGTGCTGATAGGCTCCATTTTTAACTAAACTACTCGATTCAACTAAGAATCCTGCCCACGGCTCCGCTTGATTGCGGTTTCGGCGGGCACAGACGCTTCGATGCTCAGCGTAAACAAGAGTGTCTGTGCTACTTCTGCTACAATTCAAAAGTTTGTGACGGACACGAAACAAGCAAAGCGCTTCTTTGTCTCGGGGTTTGTGCAGGGCGTGGGATTTCGCTACTTCACGGTGGGCGAAGCCAGCCGGCTGAAGGTGAGCGGCTACGTGCGCAATCTGCGAGACGGCCGCGTGGAAGCGTACGTGATCGGTACGCCCGAGCAGCTTGCAAAATTTCGAGCGGCGCTCGAGCGTGGCCCGCGCCTTTCCCGGGTCAGCGGCGTAACCGAGGAACCCGCGAACGTGGATCCGCAATACGCGAGCGAATTTGTCACCACCTATGATGAGCTGTGATGCTTGAAACGCGAACAGGAGCCCGCCGGATGGATGAGCTGAAGAAATTGATTCGCGAAGTGCCGGACTATCCGAAGCCGGGAATATTGTTCTACGACCTGACGACGGTTTTGAAGGACAAGCAAGGGTTTCATAGGCTGGTCGACCGGCTTTGCGAACACTACAACGGGCGGACGATCGATCTGGTCGCGGGCATCGAAGCGCGGGGCTTTATCTTCGCTCCGGCACTGGCTTACCGGATGGGAGCGGGGTTTGTACCCGTCCGCAAACCGAAAAAACTCCCTGCAAAAATCAGGAGCGTTTCGTACGCGCTCGAGTATGGCTCCGACTCGCTGGAAATTCACGAAGACGCGGTGCAGCCCGGCGATCGCGTCATCATTTGCGACGATTTGCTGGCAACGGGAGGCACGGCGTCCGCCACGGTGAAACTCATCGAGCAACTTGGCGGTAAGGTTGAAGGCCTGGCGTTCGCGGTGGAGCTCACGTTCCTGAAGGGCCGTGCGAAACTCCCGGGCCTGGACGTGTTCTCGCTGATCCAATACGACAAATAGGTCGCGGCAGCGATTGTGCGCGCGGGTCGGGGCAAGCCCCGCCCCTACGAAGTTTGAGCCACGGAGCAGGCAACTTCTTAGCCGCTAACGTTTCCCTCTCCGCTGGCGAAACGCCTCAAACAAAACTACTCCTGCGGCCACCGACACGTTAAGCGATTTCACCGGACCGGTCGTCGGCAGTGATACTACAAAATCGCACCGCTTGCGCGTCAGCTCGTGTAGGCCTTTGCCTTCGCCGCCCAGGACGATGCCTGTTGGCGAGGTATAGTCCACGTCCGTGTAGTTCTTCTCGCCGCGCTCGTCTAGCCCGACCAGCCAGTATCCCGCCTCCTTTAACTCCTCCATCGTGCGCACCAGGTTGGTCACCTTCGCGACCGCCAGATGCGCGAGAGCGCCGGCGGAAGCCCGCGCCACCGTGTCTGTCAATCCCGCCGCGCGGCGCTCCGGAATCACCACGCCGTGGGCGCCTGCCGCCAAGGCGGTGCGAATGACCGCGCCGAGATTGTGCGGATCCTCAACGCCGTCCAGCAAGACGATCAGTCCTTTTTCACCGTGTCCGGCGGCGGCATTCGCTGCCGCCAAAATTTCGTCGAGCGTGCCTGCTGCGCGCGCTGCCACCAGCGCGACGATCCCCTGATGATCCTTCGAGTCCGCAAGGCGGTCGAGCTGCCCGCGATCCTCAAAGCGTACGGAAATATTTCGCGCGCGCGCCGCTTGCACGATTTCTTCGACGCGCGAGTCCTGCCTTCCCTTGGCAATCACGATGCGATCAAACGCCCGCCCCGCCTCCAGTGCCTCTCGCACCGCATGTATGCCGGTCAATCGATCCATGAACCTCTCACAATTCGTGGCGCTTCAATCCAACGTCGAGCAAAACTCGATCACCCGTTCACGCACCGTCTTCACGTTTGCCGGGAAACCAGCGCTCGCCGCCGCATCCACCAGCAAGATCACGCGATCCAGCTGCCCTTCGCCGGCGCGACCGACTAGCGCCAGCCGCAAGGGATGCAGCACTTCTCGTCCGCGCAAGTCGAGCTTTTCCTTCAGCGTGGTAACAATCTCCTTGAAGCGCTCAGGGGTACAAGGGCCGTCATCCAGAAGCAGCCGCGCCAGCAACCGAATCACATCGCGCGCCGCGTATCGCGTCATCACCGCGTGGGCCTCGACGCTCGCCATCGCTTGCGCCGCATCGTATTCAAACACCAATCGCAGTAGTCCTGCGAGCGCCTCGCGATCAGCGGCCTGCGGTCCGAGCAGAAATGCTGCACGTTCGCACCAGGCGCTTTGCTCCACCGAAAGCTCGGAAGACGAAATCCAGCCGCGTTCGCGTAGCAGAGCCGCGACATCCGCCGCGCTGAACGGATTCAGGATCGCTACGTCGGACTTGGGAGGAATTTCTTCGACAGCCATCGGTGGGATTCTATCGCATGGCACGATAGTTTTGTTCGTCGGTGCGACGGCAGAGAAAAAGGCGCCCGCCTCAGAGACGGCCGCTACAACTGCATCGTGATCGTCGCTACCACGTATGAGGCAATCGCTTCACCGCGGCCGATCGCGTCCACGCCTTCGTTGGTCTTCGCCTTCAAATGAATCTTCTCGGCGGGCACGCCCAGCGCGCGACCCAGAGCCTCGCGCATCTTCGGAAAATGTGGACCGAGTTTGGGCTTTTCCATAATCACCACGGCATCCACGTGCTCGATCGCAAACTTTTTCTCATCCAGCAATATCCTGGCGTGCTCCAAAAAAATCAAACTGTTCGCACCCTTCCACTTCGGGTCGGTATCCGGGAAATGCGTGCCGATATCCCCCAGCCCGGCCGCCCCCAGCAACGCGTCGCACAACGCGTGAGCCAAGACATCTCCATCCGAATGCCCCACCGGCCCTTTCTCAAATGGCAACTCAATCCCGCCCACGATCAACTTGCGACCTTCCGCCAGGCGATGCAGATCGTACCCGATACCGCAACGGACGCTCATGACTTTGCACGCTCGCGTTCCAGATAGAAGCGCGCCAAGTCCATGTCCGCGGGCTTCGTGATTTTGATGTTGCGCTCGGATCCCAGCACCACGTGCACATCGTGGCCCAGGCGTTCGACCAGCCCGGCGTCGTCCGACGCGCTCACGCCGTCGGCCTCGGCCCGCGCGTACGCTTCTTTCAGCAACTTCGCGGCAAACACTTGCGGAGTCTGCGCGAGCACCACGCGCTCGCGCGGAATCGTGGCCGTGATCAGGGCGACATCCTCTGGCAAACTCGCGCGCTTCACTTCCTTCACGGTGTCCATCGCGGGGATCCCCAGAATCGCTGCATGGCACCGCCGCGCCTCTTCGATCACACGCGTGATTTGACCTCGCGTAACGAACGGGCGTACCGCATCGTGCACGACGATCAGATCGGTGTCGTCAGCGACTTCTTGCAAGGCCCGCGCCACGGAATCCTGCCGCGCATCTCCGCCGCGCACGACGCGCACGGTCTGTTTGAATTTCTCGGCGCGAATCTGCTCTTCGAGCCGCGCGATTCCATCGCCGCGCGTAGCCACGATGATGTCGGTAATCAGCTCGCACGAGGCGATCCGCCGAAGGCTCAGCATCACAATGGGCACGCCTTCCAGCTCAAGAAATTGCTTCGGGGTCTCGGCACCCATGCGAGTGCCCAGACCGGCGGCAGGCAAAATGGCAGTTATGCGGCTCATTTTTATAATTCGTCGGGGACCTGAGAGTGTACATCAAGCCCTACGCCAGGAGAAACGCGCGAACGCTTTTCCGCAGGTTCGAGGTGGCACAGGCGCTCCTGCGTGTGCCAACGTTGTCAAATTTTGCTGCTTGTTTCCGTTCACACCGCAGGGACACGATACATCGTGCGCTACGGTCGACGTGGCAGCGCCGATTGCCGCTGCTGAAGAAAGCTGCGGACGGAGGGGTCGCGCTCCAGACCGATTGCCATCTGGTACGCCTCGCGTGCCTCGCTGTATGCGCCGGATTTTGCCAACAATTCCGCGCGTGCTGCCCAGTAGGGTTGGTATTCGGCAAGGCGCGCATCGGCGGCTACCTCTTGCATAGCTGCAAGACCTGTTGAGGTGTCATGCAACTCCGCGAGCGCCAGGGCTCGATTGATGGCGACCACCGGTGATCCAGCGATCACCAATAGCGCGTCGTAAAGTTGCACTACCTCTGCCCAGTTCGCTTGACCGGTGCGGCAGCGATACACGTGTGCCGACTGCAACGCGGCTTCGAGCTGATATCGGCCGATGGAACCCAGGTCGCTGGCGCGCCGCAGCAGCGTCTCGGCCTCACCGATCATCTGCGCGTCCCATAATTCCGAATCCTGCTGGGCTAGCGGAACGTATTCACCGTGCGGGCTGCGCCGGGCGCGACGCCGAGCTTCCGCGTGAAGCATCAAGGCGAGCAGGCCAAGCGCTTCGGGCTCCTCCGGCAGCAGCTCGGTGACGAGTCTGGCCAGAAATAATGCTTCTTCGGTGAGATCGCGGCGTGCGAGATCGGTGCCGCCCGGATCGGTCCATCCTTCCGCGAACGCGGCGTAAATGGCGGCCAACACGGTGTCGAGCCGCGCCGGCAATTCTTCGCGCTCCGGGATGCTGAACGGAATGCCCGCTTGTCGGATCTTGGTCTTCGCTCGAACCAGGCGCTGGCCCATCGTTGCCGGGGAAATCAGGAAGGCCGAAGCGATCGTGGCCGCGTCCAAGCCCAGCACGACTTGCAGGATCAACGGCGCGCGAATCCCGGCTTCGATTGCCGGGTGCGCGGAGGCAAACATCAGTGCGAGACGGCGATCGGGAATTTCGGCGTCCGCCGGGCCGGAGCCTAGCAGCTCCGCCGCGCGCTGCAACTCCTCGGACACGATTTCCCCGGTTTTGCGTCGTCGCGCGAAGTCGATACTCTTTCGGCGGGCCACGGTCAGCAGCCACGCTTCGGGATTCGCAGGGCAACCGTTGCGCGGCCAATCGGCAAGCGCGGCGGCGAAGGCCTCGGAGAGCGCGTCCTCGGCCGCCGCCACATCCCGCGTGCGTGCGGCGAGAAACGCGACCAGCTTGCCGTAACTGCGCCGGGCGACAGCATCGGCAGTGACCTGTGCCTGAGCATCGTGTTCGTCCACAGTCATGTCTTCACGTAAACGTAGAAATCTAGCATCGCCACGGAAAAGCGGCTATGGTGCAGCTGATTCACCGAGATCGTCCGCGAACAAATAACGGGTCGCGCTGACGCGTTCACCCCTACATGGCTGGGATTGCGCGAATCTCGACGACTCCGTGACTCGCGCCCGGGCACTTCTGCGCCCAGGAGATCGCGGCATCGAGATCGGGCACGTCGATCAGGTAGTAGCCACCGATCTGCTCTTTTGATTCCGAATACGGACCGTCCAGCACCTGCGCCTTCCCATTCGCGATGCGCACCGTTGTCGCCGTCGCGCTCGACGCGAGGCGATTGTTGCCCTTGAGCACCCCAGCCTTAGCCAGGGCTTCCGTGTACGCCTTGTAAGCCGCCATCCCTTGCTCCCGTTGAGCTTTGGTCAGATCGGGCCAGCCTGACTCGTTCACATGGAGCATCAGCATATATTCCATGAAAGCCTCCTTAACCCGTGATGAGAGGGAGAAAATCTCTCTCACGACGATGACGTTCGAAATCCAGCGATTTAGACCGTCACCGCAGAACAATTTCTGATCAGGTTCTCCACTTCTTGTCTTGCTTGACACTTTCTTTAACGCGAAATGCAGTTATCTTGCGAACCAAAGACAGAGGCAGCGGCTTCACCAACGGAAACTGGATCGAACCCCTCGCCGTGGAAAACTTTGAAAGATCCTTGGCGAAGGCGGTGACCGCCGACGATGTCGGATAGAAACCGATGTGATTCTTAAACGCGGCAAACGTCACCAGGATTCTGCGATACGAGAAAGCGGGCATCCCCCACTTCAGGCCTTCCTTGGCCCCGGGTGCCGAAGTGCGAATGCACGCACGCATTTCGCGCAGTTTCTTTTGAGCTTCTTTAGGCGCGGCATGGATGTATTCGTCGATCGTTTTGGGTCGCGTTTTCGCTAGGATCATCGTGTTATGCCATCCGGTTTGCGTTCGAATTCCAGGTTCAGGTTACTTTCTGGCTGGCTGGTAGCAAGTGTAGACATTCCCGTTGCCGAAGGTCCGCGATTTTGTCAGCTTCAGGTTCAGTTTCTCTGTAACGCCCTCAAATAGCGTCCTTCCGCTGCCAATCACGATCGGACACGCTACGATCTGGAATTCGTCGATCAAACCTTCCTGTGCCAGTTGCGAAACGATGGTGCCGCTCCCCATGATCACCAGGCCGTCGCCCGACTCCTGCTTCATTCTTCGGACTTCCGTGGCGAGATCACCCTTCACGAGTTTCGTGTTTTTCCAGGAAGCCTTGTCCAGCGTTCTGGAAAACACTACCTTCTGCAGATTATTCATGTGCTCGGCCACGGCAGGAGAATTCTGATGCGCCATGGGCGTGGGCCAGTAACTGGCCATCATTTCATAGGTCACGCGGCCAAACAAAAGCACTCCGCCTCCGCGCGCATTGCCGGCCACAAATTCGTTCCACTCGGGATCTTGTTTGTGGGCCCAGCGCATGTCTCCTTTCTTATCGACAAAGTAGCCGTCCAGCGAAACGTGATTGAACACAATTAGACTGCGCATGTTTCTTCTCCTTGTTTGTCCAGATTTTGTGCGTTTTTATGCTGCGAAAATCGTGGCCCGTCGGAAGCAGATCACTCCCGCTTGATGTATTGGTTGATGTCCGTGGTCAGCAGCGTGCCCTCCCACATGGGCCGCACCTCCACGACACCGTGAAGCGCGGTCGGCGAACGCGCCGCCCACGCGATTGCCGCGTCGAGATCGGCGACTTCAATGATGTGATAGCCGCCGAGTTGTTCTTTGGACTCGGCATAAGGCCCGTCGAGCACTTGCGTCTTGTCGTTCACCACGCGAACGGTCGTGGCCATCGACGCAGGCTTCAGTCCGCCGCTGCTCTTCAGGACGCCAGCCTTGGTCATTGCCTCCATGTACGCCTTATAAGCGCCTAGCCAATGTTCCTGCTCGGCTTTGGTCAGCGTCTCCCAGCCGGCACTTTGGACGTAGTCCATCAACATGTATTTCATGTGGCGCCCCCTTGCGAGTCCTGTTTCTCTATCCTGTCCTGTGCTTCTACTACAATGACGCTTCCAATCGGGCGATTTCGACAGCCCAGACAGACCGGCGACAGAAAGCTAATACGGATGGCCTAATATAGATGGCTGGAACTATTAAGGAAGCTTTTGAAGGGAGAGGGTCCGGGACCGTGGAACGTGGTTCACGCGGAACGACTAGTCAGCTTCCGTTTCGGGATAAATGGATCGAGTTCCGCGATCCAGCGAATGGGGATCAGTCACGCGCCCGATGGCGTCGCTCCGGCCCGCAGCCGCCTGCCGGACCATGGGTGGCGGGGGTTCGGAGCGATCGTCCAGGCGCCCAAAAATCATCTTGCCCGCAGTGGTCTGGTGCACGGAGGTCACAGTGATGTCCACGCTCTTGTTAATGAAGCGTTTAGCCCCGTCGATCACTACCATCGTACCGTCGTCCAGATACGCGACACCCTGATTCGCTTCCTTCCCTTCGCGCAGGATCAGCACGCGCATCGGTTCGCCCGGCAAGACCACCGGCTTGAGTGCATTCGCTAGCTGATTCACGTTGAGCACCGACAATCCCTGCACTGTCGCCACTTTGTTCAAATTGAAATCGTTGGTGACGATTTTCGCGCCTGTCTGCCGCGCCAAGTCGATCAATTTGTGATCGACCTCGCCTGGCTGCGAAGAGTCGCTCTCGAGGACGCGCACTTCTACTCCGGGCATCTTCCGGATACGCTCCAGCACGTCCAGACCGCGCCGCCCACGCTGCCGTTTGAGCGCGTCGCCAGAATCAGCCACTAGCTGCAGCTCGTGCAGAACGAATTGCGGGACGATCAGAACGCCGTCAATGAATTGCGCTTCGCAAATGTCTGCGATACGCCCATCGATCAGCACGCTGGTATCCAATAATTTCAGCGACTCCGGAGTCGCGGCGGGGGCCTTCGCCACGGCCCGCTCTCCAATCGTTTCCCAATGCAACTCGGCGGCCTTGGTCGATCCCAACACCAGCCCAAGGTACGCGAAAGCGACGAGTACAGCGCATTCCAGGAATGATTTCGCAGGTTCAGGCTCCGCGGTACGGGAGATAATCAGCGTGACCAGGACGGCTGCAAAAATCCCCAGAACCGCGCCAAACGCCCCTCCCAGCAATCCGCTCATGGCCGCCCATCGCAGGCGCAACTCCAAAAGAAGAATAGCCCCCGCGGTCAGCACTCCGACGCCGGCCGAAGTCACGCCTCCCAAGTGGAAGGGGCGCAATGCGTAGCAAATCACCGCCGCGCAAACCACAAGGAACGCTCGCAATGCCCACGATTCCAAGTTGGTTCGCCGCCAGCGCGACTTGCGGAAAGTGGCCGGACCGGATGCAGATGCTCTTGGAGAGGCGGAAAGAGGTGAGGAAACTGCGCGACGTTCCACTCCCGAATACGCTCGGCTCATGCGACCTCACAGGACTTGCGCAATCACTGCAAAATCGGTGCAGCCTTCCCGCAGAGCGTGGGGCTTAGGGCCGATGCGGGATAGAACCTAGTTACGTTCCAGACCCGTATATACCGCATCGCCAGAATGGCGTCAAGACTTTACGCAGATCGCGGGATCATGCAACTTGACGCACCGCGGAGATTGGATGTCGCGAGCGGGAAAAGGACGCAAATGACATCCGCGGTCAGGAAACGTATATGCGTGGGACGCGTGCGCTAAGCGCACAAAGCAAGTCAGAAGTGACCGTGCCGATACTACGAGCGACCTGGCTGGCTGGGTGCACATGCTCGCCATCGACCCCGTAGATGGTGACGACGTCGCCGACCTCGACGCCGGAGACATCGGTAACATCGATCATGGTCACATCCATCGAGACGATGCCGACAATGGGGGCAAGCTCGCCGCGCACTAAGACGGAGCCGCGGTTGCCGAGCGAGCGGTGCACGCCGTCGCCGTAACCTGCGGCGAGCACTCCGATCACGGAAGGACGCTCGGTCACAAACTTTCCGCCGTATCCGACGCTCGCGCCTGCTGGAACGCGCCGCAGACTAATGATGCGCGTGCGCAGGCTCATCACTGGTTTCAGTGGCAATTTTTTTTCAGCTTCTGAACGCTGCTCCGGTGGATCGTAGCCCGGGTGATAGCCATACAAAATCACGCCGGGACGCACCATATCCGCCCAAGTCTCCGGGCGTGCGGCGATGGCGGCGCTGTTGGCTAGGTGCACGATTCCGGGATCGACGCCGAGCGCGCGTAATCGTTCAAGCGCGACGAAGAAATGCTCTTCCTGCTCGCGGGTCTGCTGGCCTTGCGCTGATGGGGCAAACGCTTCCGAGGAGGCGAAGTGTGTCAGCACACCGCCCAGTTGGAGATGGCGGCATTTGGCAAGCTGTCCGGCAAAACAGTCGACGTCGCTCGGGGCGATGCCCAGGCGATTCATGCCGGTGTCCATCTTCAGGTGAAACGAAAATGGGGTGCGGCTCCTGCTCTTGGAAGCCGCTTGGTCCAAAGGCGCAAGTTGGTCGCAGCGGTGAATCACTGGAGTGAGGTTGTGCTTCAGAAGATTTCCCTCTTCGCCGGGCCAAAAACTCGTCAGCACCAGAATCGGCTTGTGGATGCCGGCTTTGCGAACTTCAATTCCCTCGGATGCGGAGGTCACGCCGAACCAGTCGGAGCCGGCCTTTTCGAGAATTTGGGCGACTTGTGGTCCGCCATGGCCGTAGCCGTTGCCCTTCACGATGGAGAGAACGAGTCGCGGCGTCTTGCGGCGCTCATCGGCGGGATTGACGTAGTCGCGGATGGCGCGGAGATTGTGCGTTAGCGCTGAGGCGGAAACCTCGGCCCAGACCGGGCGGCCTTCCACTTTGGCAACTTTCGCGGCTTTTGCCGCTTTCACGATAGGGGCCGAACTTCGGCGCGGCTGCGTTTTCTTGGAGATGGTTTGCGTGGGTGCCATGGTCTTTCCAATTGAAAAATTTAGTGTACGACATCCGCGCGGAACGGGCCGTTTCGCCGGGCGGATGCCGCGTGAAAGACAACAGTACAAAGGAGAGCAATCGAAGCGCCGCCTCCGAAGATCTCCCAGTTCGCCTGTAAGTTGTTGAGAGCACGTGCCTATGCGACCCGAGTGGCTTCGGCCGCGCTCATCGGCAGTGTCCCTGCTGGCACAGGCTGATCCCCGGGAACCACAGTGAAACTCCGGAAGCACGAAGATCTACAGGGAGAGAAAATTTTTCAGGAGTTGCTTGCCGGATTCGGTCAGGACGGATTCTGGGTGGAATTGGACGCCTTCGAGTTTGTGGCGGCGATGACGGAAACCCATAATGATGCCGTCGTCGGTTTCGGCGGTGATGGTTAGCTCGCGCGGAAGGGATTTGCGTTCGACAATGAGGGAATGATAGCGCGTGGCTGTGAAGGGATCGGCCAGTTTGCGGAAGACGCCTTTGGAATCATGGTGAATGGAGCTGGTCTTGCCATGAAACAGCTTCGGCGCGCGAATGACCTTGCCGCCGAAAGCTGCGCCGATTGCTTGATGGCCCAGGCAGACGCCGAGTATGGGGAATTTTCCCGCGAGGCGCTGGATCAGGTCGATGCAAATTCCCGCGTCCTGGGGCGTGCACGGACCCGGCGAAATTACGATGCGTTCTGGTTTGCGGCGGGCGATCTCTTCCACGGAAATTTTGTCGTTGCGATGCACTTCGACATTGCAGCCCAGTTCGCCGAGGTACTGGGCGAGGTTGTAGGTGAAGGAATCGTAGTTGTCGAGCACGAGGATCATGGTGGCCCTTAGTAGAGCATGATCGGTAACCCGAAAAGCGGGCGCTCAGCGGCCCTAACGTTGTGAGATCGACTTCTTAAGCCCTCTTGATTGTCGCACTTTTTTGGCGTGGCTGAACAGTTTGCGGGAAGTAGGCCATGGCAGTTTCCGATAATTCCGCGGTCAGAGTTCGCGCACAGCCAGGAATGGCTGTGCCACTGGAGCCATGCTTAGCGACGTCCATCCGCGGTTTCCAGGGCGGCCAGGAGGGCTCGGGATTTGTTTACGCTTTCCTGGAATTCGCCTGCGGGGGTGGAATCGGCGACTATGCCGCCGCCGGCTTGGATGTGGGCTACACCATTCTTGATGACCATGGTGCGCAGTGCGATACACGAGTCCAGATTGCCCGCAAAATCCATGTATAGAACACCGCCGGCATAGATGCCGCGGCGGGTGCGCTCCAGTTCTTCGATGATTTCCATGGCGCGAACCTTGGGCGCGCCGGAAACCGTGCCCGCGGGAAAACAGGCCATCAGGGCGTCGAAACAGTCGACGTCTTCGCGGAGGCGGCCGCGCAGGCTGCTCACCAGGTGCATTACGTGAGAGAAGCGCTCGACGATCATTAACTGCTCGACCTTCACCGTGCCGTACTCGCAGACGCGTCCCAAGTCGTTGCGGCCCAGATCAACGAGCATGATGTGTTCGGCGCGTTCCTTTTCGCTGGCCAGCATCTGTTTTTCGAGGCGCTGGTCTTCGGCTTCGTCTTTGCCGCGCGGAAGCGTTCCCGCGATCGGCCGGTAAAAGACGTCGCGTCCCTGGACCTTGACGAGCATCTCCGGGGAGCTGCCGACGACAGCGATGTCGTTCATCTGCAGATAAAATAGATAAGGAGATGGATTCAGGGCGCGAAGCTCTCGATAGATATCGAAAGGCTGGGCTTTGGTCTTGGCGGAGAAACGCTGGCTGACCACAACCTGAAAAATATCACCGGCACGGATGTATTCCTTGCACTTGCGGACCGCGGCCAGATATTCGCTGCGGCGAAAATTGGAAGTGACCTTGAGCGGCGAGCGCTTTCCCGCGCGGGCTTCTCGCCGGGGCTTTTCGGCAGCGACGGGCTGTTCCAGCAGCTTGCGTGTTTCGCGTATCTGGCGAACGGCGGCGTTGTATTTCGCACGGAGGCTGCCGGAGCCTTCGGTGAAGACGTTGCGCACGATCCAGAGGCGATGCCGCACGTGATCGAAGGCGATGATGCCGTGATAGAACATGAGCATGGCGTCAAACAGGCCGATGTCGTCGCGCAACCGCTTCGGCAACCGCTCGATGAGGCGGACCATGTCGTAGGAAAAATAGCCGATCGCGCCGGCCACAAGTGGCGGCAGGCCCGGAAGGCGCACGGGACGAAAGCGCTCGATGCGAGTGCGCAGAAAGGCGACGGGGTCGCGCTCTTCCCAGACCACGCGGTCGCGGCCTTCCATGACGCAGGCCCCATTGGCGTAGCGAAAAACTTCTTCGGGGTGGGCGCCGGCGAATGTGTAGCGTGCGATTTTTTCGCCGCCTTCCACGCTTTCGAGCAGGAAGGAATAGCGCGCGCCTTGCGCGATGCGCAAATATGCGCTGACCGGCGTGAGCAAGTCAGCGGGAAGCACGTCGAAAAGAGGGATCAGGTTGCCTTGCTTTGCGAGCCGCTGGAAATCGCGGAATTCTGGCTGGATCACCGCAGCCTCCGCGGCCGCGTCGCGTTCAAGAGAGCTTCCGCGCGCAATGCGGACAGCACCGCCCGGCGCATGACTCCTTCCGGAGCTCGCCGCCCAATCCACATCTCCCACTGCGCGATTCCCTGGGCGAGGAACATTTCGACGCCAGAAACCGTGGCGACACCTTTACTGGCGGCCAGTTTCAATAAACGCGTGCGCTCGGGGCGGTAGATCAGGTCCATGACAATCCGACAGTGTAACTCGCGGAGGCTCAACGGAGAAATTTCGTCGCGCGGATACATTCCGACGGGAGTGGCGTTGAGCACAGCGTCGAAGGATAGCGTGGGCAGAGCACGCCGAGGAACAACCTCGCCGCCCACCGCGCGAGCTAGTTCGCGTGCGGCGCGGTCTCGCCGCGCGCAAACGGCAATCGAAGCACCGGCGCGAGCCAGCGCGAACGCGGCTGCTCGCGCCGATCCACCGGCTCCGAAAATCAGCACGCGGCTTTTCGCAAGATCGAGTCTCTTTTCCAACGAGTGAAGTATTCCCACGTAGTCCGTGTTATAGCCGTGGAGCGAGCCATCTCGATGAACCTTTACGGTGTTGACAGCGCCGATGTCTGCTGCCAGGGGATCGCACTGTTTCAGATATTTCAAGATTTTCTGTTTGTGCGGGATCGTGACGCTAAATCCACGTATGCCGAACTCCGGAACGGCGGCCAAAAAGTCGCGCAGGTCTTTGACCAGGAACGGGAGATACACCGCGTTCACTTTCTCGCTGACGAATGCGGAGTTGTGCATGAGCGGAGACAATGAATGTCCGACGGGATCGCCAATCACGCCAAAAATTCCTGTGCGCCGGTTCAGTTCATGGGCTCGATAAAGATGCTTCAGTTCGTGAAGAGACACTTGGCCCGGGGCGGTTGCCGCGGCCACCGGAGCGTACGCCAGCGTGCTGCCTTCTCGCAGCGCAAGAATCCGGCCGGGGAGACCCACCTCCCCCATGGGAACCGCGATGCAATTCTTAGAACGCCGAGCCCATTGGAGCAAGCGCACGCTGTCTGCAATGGTTCGGGCGTGCGCGGCGATCTTGACTGTGTCCACCTCACCGTGCGACGGGAGATGGACCGACCGAGTCAGTTCGGGAGTTCGCTCGAAGTCGTGTACGGAGAGCATGATACGGGATGGGACGGCGTACTCCCGAGCTGATTGGCCGGGCAATTCCCGCAGAGTCTCTACCTCGATGTCGCACCACTGGCATCCAGCTTCGCGGGCCTGGATCAGCCAGTACAGCTGAGCGTCGATATCCCCGGCGAAACGGCCGCCCGCCCCTTTGCGACGACACGTTGCCAGAAGCGTGGCGCGCCGAGGCCGATGATGGCGAACCCAGCCCAGGAGCTTAGATCGTTCGGCGTCGCTGGTCAGCCAGTCGAGACGCAGTTCGACGGTTGGCGTCTCGCGCAGTGCTGTCCTGATGGCAGCGGCCATATCGGCAGCGGTTGCCACCGCGATGACTCCACAAATGCGCCCCACACCTGTGCCCAGCCCCGCCATCGCCACCCTCGTGCCCGGAAGGCCGGGCTAAAGCCCGGCGCCTACATTTTGCTGGTTAGCCATTCTATTGAAAACAGGGCGCATAGCAAGCCGTGCGCGGCCCGTATCAAAAGTGTAAAGCTCCTCTTCCCATTTCGTTGACGCACCTGGGGTTGCTTGTTACTTTCGATGAGCACGTCCCCGCACGGCCCTCAGTGCGTGTTGCCGTGTCTAAGGAGCATTGTAATGCGCGCGAAACTAGCTACATTGTGTGTTTCAATCCTCTCCAGCGCGGTCGTCTGCTCGGCGCAGACCGCACCGGAAGCGGCTACTCGCCCAACCGGACAGCCGGATTACAGCAGTGTGTACTGTTCCGGCTTCATGAGCGACCCCAAGGTTCCTGACGAGATTCGCGTCATTTCCGGCGAGCAGTCCAGTTACAAGATCGTGTTTGCGCGTGGCGAGTACATATACATCAGCCGCGGCGAGGAGCAAGGCGTGAAGATCGGCGACCGCTTCGCCGTGGTGAGACCCGAAACCGATCCGGCCAATGAATGGTTTTATGGGCAGACTAAGCTAACGAGGGAAATGGGTACGCTTTACCGGGATATCGGCCATGTTCGCGTCGTCAGTGTGCACCCCAAGGTTTCTATCGCGGAGATTGTGTTTTCTTGCAATTACATGCAACGCGGAGATGTCGTGCGGCCGTTTGAGGAGCGCCCGGTTCCGCCGTACAAGGACGCCAGCAAATTCGATCATTTTGCACCCATCAGCGGCAAGCCCGTGGGAACGGTAGTGTCCTCGTTCGACTTCCATCAAGAGCTGGGACGCGGAGACGCGGCATATGTAAATATCGGGGCGAACAAAGGCGTGAAGGTTGGCGATTACATGCGTCTTTTCCGCTATCAGGAGAACAAAAAGGACATAAGTGCCTCCGCCGGGGAGCATGACATGCAGTACAAAGACTACGGATTTGGAAGCGCACCGAAGCGCTATGAAGGGAAAGATTTACCTCGCGAGGTACTTGGCGAGGGGATCGTGCTCAACGTAACGAAGGGTGCCGCCACGGTGTTCATCACCTATAGCACCGCCGAAATGTATGCCGGAGATTTCGCGGAGATCGAATAAGCTCAGATTCCGAGGACACAACCGTTTCAGACCCGAGCCGGGCGCCTTCCCGCGCGGGTTTTTTGCTTGCCGCTTACGCGTGCGTGGCGCTGCCGTCGTCGGCGAAGACCTCGCATGTAAACCCCAGCATTTGAGTGTCTGGATCCCGCCAGGATTGTCGCGGCAACTGAGCCTTCCGGCAGGCCTCGTCGAGAAACTGCTCGGGGGTCAGCTTGTGCTCAACGGCCACTTGCGGAAGCAAGAGACCACGTTGGACGCCCCGCGAAACCAGCAAGCCATGCTGGCCAATTTCAATCCGAGCAGGATCGATTGCAGCAGGCGGCGAAAGGAGCGAAATCTCAATTTCGAGTTCGCCGAGATCTTCCGGTTTTAGAGGTGCAAATCTGGGATCGTTCAATGCGGCACTGGCGGCGCAACGCACAACGGTTTCACCCAGGGGATCGTCTCCTTCAATGACTCCTATGCATCCACGGAGACGGTGTCGCCAGCGTAGCGTTACGAATACACCGCACCGCTCGGCGAAAACTCCGTCGTTTGGGATTTTATCGGGAAGGCTTCTCAGGGATACGGCTTCAACAACAGCTTGCCGCGCCAATCGCAGCAATTTTTGGCGGTCGGCTTCAGAGCGAGACGGCATCCTCAGTCTTCTCGCGGCCTTCAAGTACACGCAGCTTTCTGCGCTGCTTGATGCGATCGTCGAGGTGCCCCCAGAAGCGCAAGAAATACTGGGCAGCCGAAACCAGGGCGCTCACGACCACCAGCCATAGTAAGAACAACGCAAGTGGATTCAACGAAGGGTGCCTGGCGCCAGCAATCAGCACCGCCACGGCGCAAACCTGCAGAACCATTTTTGTCTTGCCGATCAGCGAAGCGGAAATCGTGAAACCCTCCGTTGAGGCTATGCTTCGCAATCCCTGGACGGTGAACTCGCGTCCGATGATGATGACCACCATCCATGCAGGCACCAGGTGCATGTCCACCAGGGAAATAAATGCCGCGGAAATCAGCAACTTGTCGGCGATCGGATCAAGAAGCATCCCTAACGTCGTTACTTGCAGACGTCTCCTCGCGAAATAGCCGTCCGCCCAGTCGGTCGCCGCAGCCATGAGGAGAATCAAGACTCCCCAAAACTCGAAATGCATGGGGAAACCCCACAGCTCCACGTTTGGGCTGCGTGTCAGTAGAATCACAATGAGGACGGGAACGAAAAAAATCCGGAGAAGCGTCAATCCGTTCGGAAGGTTCATAGTCGCCAAGCGGCGGAAAGACTGCCTATCGCGGTCTTTTCCACCACCGCGCCTCACTATAGACCCCGGTTACGCAGGCGTCAACGCCCCGGAGGCGAGGTAAGCGGTTGCGGCCGCAGGTACTTCCGGGTTAACCATGTTTATAGACTTGATCGTGCGCGCAGGATATTCTCTCGTAACACGCGGTCTGTAAACCTGTGCAAATGTTGGAATTAGAGTTTCGCGAGAGAATGTGTCGGCGAGATACGACAGCTTGGCTGAGAGCCTCGTAAGCCACTGTTTCCTATACTAGTTAACCGGGAGTACGACAAAATCCCGGCATTTCATCGAATTCGCGGACCAACCGGAAGTGTTGGCAGGGTTTTGCTTTCCCACAGAGTTTTCCACAACAAAGGGGACTTACCATGGTCTCCCCGAGCCACGGTTTCCCGACTCCATTTCAACGCCAAAACGCCAATTTTGCTAGCTTTACCGGGGAGTTACCGCGTCGGCACCCTGCAATTGTTCAGATCGCGCGCGGGCCGCGCAACAAGCGTACCGGCAGAAAGAAAAGCGCAGTCAAAAGCTCCAGCACACCGCCCACCGCGATGCCCACGATCCGGAACGGAAGCAGAATCAGCCAGACGAAGGGATAGGCGATGAGTGCCAGCAACGCCAGCGGCCAGCACAAGATAAACAAAATGACCCACAAAAGGAAAGCGGCCATCGAATTTCCTCCACCCTTAGTTACGTCAGAGCGAGCTTGGAAGTTCCCTCGGCGGTATATTGGCTCAAATGCAGGCTGCGCGCAATCGAGATGGGTACTTCAGCGTCCATCAGCATGTGGGAATCCTCGACCTCCGAGTGGAGCACGCGTCCCATGGCGTGAACGAGCGCGAGTGTGCGGCCCTCGGTCAACGGCAGCCGCAGTGACAGTGTCACCAGAGGGTCGACCGGCAGGGCGGCGTCGATTCGCCTAAGCAACTCGTCTATGCCATTTCCTGTGAGACCAGAAACGAGCACGGGCCCCGCGGCTCCATTCCTTGCGACACTGGATTCGAGTGTTTCTCGCAACAATGGCGACAGCAGGTCGATCTTGTTGAGCACGCGCAGCTTCGGGCGGTCTGTCACGCCCAGTTCGGCGAGGATCTTATCCACTTCCTGATCCAGTTCATCGTGATGAGGATTTGAGACGTCGCTGACGTGCAAGATCACGGCCGCCTCTTGAACCTCCTCGAGGGTGGCGCGAAAGGCGGTGAGAAGTCCTTTGGGAAGGTCGCGAATGAATCCGACCGTGTCGGAGACCAGCACGCGGCGATTCGATGGCAGGCGAATGGCACGAATCGTGGGATCGAGCGTCGCGAACATACGCGAGGAAACGAGGACGTCGGCCTTGCTGAGCGCATTAAACAACGTCGATTTACCGGCGTTGGTGTAGCCGACAAGGGCGACGGTACCCAGAGGAATGGCATTCCGAGCTTCGCGCCGCAGGGAACGCTGTCTACGGACGGCTTCGATGCCGGCTTGAATTTTGCTTACGCGGTCGCGAATGCGGCGCCGGTCGGTCTCCAATTTCTTTTCACCGGGGCCGCGGACACCGATGCGTCCGGCGCCACCGCCAGCGCCGCCACTGCCACCACCGCCGCTTTTACCACCCAAGCGTGACATCGATGTACCTTTGCCAATCAGGCGCGGCAACATATAGTTCAATTGGGCCAGCTCCACCTGCAATTGGCCTTCGCGGCTGCGCGCGTGTTTCGCGAATATGTCCAGGATCAGCTGAGTACGGTCGATCACCCGGCGCTCGGTGGCCTCTTCGATGTTTCTTTGCTGCATGGGCGAGAGATTGCCGTCGAAAATAATCAGGGGCGCCTTGTGGGCCGTGGCTTCGGCGCGAATTTCGTCCAGTTTGCCGCGGCCGACAAGCGTCGCGGGGTCGGCAGCATCGCGCACCTGATACATCGTGCCGGTAACCTCTGCGCCGGCGCTGCGGGCTAGTTCGACGAGTTCAGCGAGAGATTCGCGACCTTGCTCGCCTGCGAGAGTGCCGGGAATGCGGCGAGCGCGCTTCCAGGTCACGCCGACGAGCAATGCGCGTTCCGCGGAGGAGGTCTGATGCTGGGTCTTCATGGATTGATGGGGACAGGCGTCATCGTGCCGATCGGAGTTTCAATAGCTGCGGGAACGGTTCACGGAAGGAAAGCTTCTCCACGGTTGGATTATACGCCGATGGCTTGCACGACGCGACCTGCATTGGGGCTTGAGGCATTGAGGCTCGTGATCGAGTGTCGGTCTTGTTGACGCCGGTCGGGGCGAGCCCCGCCCCTACAAGGAGAGTGCGCTTAGGTATTTGAGCGATTGTGCTTGGACTTGAGGATCGTCGCCGAAACCTTCGAACCAGTGGACACCGGCTTCCCTGCGAAACCACGTCAGTTGGCGCTTGGCGTATCGGCGCGTGGCTTGTTGGATGGCGCTGCGAGCGTTTTCAAGTTCCATGGTGCCGCGCAGGACTGCGCGCAACTCGCGATAGCCGATGAAGTCGAAAGGCTTTGCATTTTCGGGCAGGCCGCTATCGAGCAGAGCGCGCACTTCTTCGGTCCAGCCGTGTGCCAGCATGGCGTCTGTCCTCGCATGGATTCGCTCATACAGTTTGTCCCGCGGTGGTAGCAGGCCAATTTTCACTACGCGCCATCCCTCTAGCGGTATGCGTCCTGACCGGTGCACTTCCGAGAGCGGCCGCTTTGCGAGAAGGCAAACTTCTATCGCGCGGATCAATTTTTGTTCGTCGCCCAGCGCGATTTTGCGGGAGGCTTCCGCATCCAACCGCCGCAGCATGCGATGCAGGTGGCCGGGAGGATGGCTTTCGATGCTGGTCCGTAATCGCTCGCGGAGTTCCTCTGACCTTTGCGGGACGTCCGCTAATCCTTCGACCAGCGCGCGCAAATAAAGCCCAGTGCCCACGCTGAGAATGGGAACCTTGCCGCGCCGCCGCAAATCCTCGAGTACGCGAACTGCCATCTGCCGGTAACCACCGGCCGTCGCATCTTCGCACGCCGACAAAACATCGATCAGGTAGTGCGGAATGCCCCGGCGTTCGGCAAGACTTGGCTTTGCGGTGCCGATGTCAAAACCCTTGTAGAGTTGGGTCGAGTCGCAAGCCACCACTTCTCCCCCCAGGCGCTCAGCAAGCCACACACCGAGGATCGATTTGCCCGAGGCTGTCGGCCCTACGATGGCTATCAGCGGCGCACAGCCAGGAATCGCTGTGCCACTGGAGATCGAGTTGCCGGGACTCATGGGAACAGGAGATGGCGCGCGCGGACGAACAGGAAGATCAGCACAAATAAGGCGATCAAAAGACTGCCGAGAACTTGTTGGCGTGCAAGCTTCACTAGTGTGCGTAGTCTGGCTGCAAATTATAGTAGTACGTAAATCGCAATTCGATGTAGGGCCCGCTAAATTGCGGCGGCAAGGGCTCGAACGGATTGGAAGCGCGAATCGAAGAAACCGCGGCGCGGTCGAGCGGTTCTTTTCCGGATCCCGCCAGACGAACAGGCTCGCCGTCGGGAACGTTGCCATTACGCATAATGCGAAACTGCAATGCGACTACGCCTTTATCTCCCAGCCGCACCGATTCCGGCATCACCGAAAACCAATTTCGCTTCACGGTGATGTACACCCTGTGCAGATAATCGTTGAAGTCCACGCCTTCGGTGGGAGTGAGCATTTCCATCGCGCCGTACGCCTGCGCCTGTCCGCCACCACCTGGTATGCCGCTGTTGCTGGGGACCTGTCCGCCGCCCCCAATTGCCGACGGCGCATTCATCTTTGCGGATTCACGAATGGAATCCTGCAGCGAATGGCCCAGCGAACTCTTGGGCAGAAGCAGAGAGTGATCGGTGGGCTGCTGTTGTGGCGTTTCCAGCTTCAATGGCTGTTTCGGAGTATCCGCTTTGGCAGTGCTGTCGTCGGGTTTTGGCTGCGGCGTATTGGGTTGCGGCACCGGTGCGCTCGGCAGATCTTTGGCTACCCGTTTTTCTGGCTCCTTCGGAGCAGGAGTCGGGATCGGCTGTGGCGTGGGCGGCGCTACTTTGTGGAGTACGCGCGGATCGACGTGTACGGCCGGCGGCCTGGGACGAGGCGTTGCCTTAAGCTCATCGAGCGCGCCGGGCGGAAGCAAGATGGTCATTTGGCGGCGAGCGAGTTCATCCTCTTCGCGGGTGCGCTGGTGCGGCGGAAAAATTTTAGGTTCAAGAATAATCAACGCGATGAACAACACGTGCGCCGCGAACGAAGTGATGGATTTGATCAGCTCGGCTTTGTTCTGCTCTGGCGACGGTTCCTTGTTGAGGAGGTTGACCTCGCCGGTCATGAAAATGTCGGACTCCACCAGATCGGTGGGAATGTTTTCCAGCGGTTTTACGATTAAGGGAGACGCCGCGCCCTGCGGGACCGTGATGCGCTCGTCCATGTCGGTCGGCTGCAGCGGTAGGTCCCCGTTCTTTTCGGCCACAAACTTCTCATGCTTCACATCGCGAGGCACCACCACGCGCGTAGCGATCGACTCCAACGGCAGAGACGAGGGAATGTTGGTGTGCCCGTCCAGCTGAACGATCGGGAGCATCGCCGGCACAAGCGTGCGTTCATCCATCGTGGTCGGACGCCGCCGCGTTGTCGGGGCATCGTCCGCCGGAGGCTTGGAGCCAAAAGGAACGAGGAGTCTAGGAATCATTCGTCTGTTTTCTGCGCGGCGGCAAAGGCTGACAGTTGGACGCGCTCGCCGTGCTCCTGGATGCTTGCCATGACGCGTTCGGCCAATTCCAGCGCCGCTCGGCCGCTGCGACCACTGGTCCGAGGCTCGTGACGCGAGCGTACCGACTCAACGAACGCTTCGAGTTCGCCGCGCAAAGGCTCAACCGCCTGGGAAGGCAACTTCTCGAATGCAAATTCCGGTTGCGGCCCGGGCTTTTTCACCGCAACCCGCAGCGCATCCCGCCGCGCGTAATCCAGGGAGATATATTCATGCTGCTGAAAGAATCGCATCTTGCGCACACGTTCCGTGGAGACCCTGCTCGCAGTCACATTGGCCACTGCGCCGCCCGCGAATTCCAGCCGCGCGTGCGCGATATCCACTTTGTCGGTCAGCACCGGAATACCCACGGCCTTTACTTCCGTCACGTTCTCCTTCACGAGTGTCAGCAGGATGTCCAGGTCGTGGATCATCAGGTCGTAAATGACATCGACATCCAGGCTGCGTGCGGTGAAAACTCCCAGGCGGTGCACCTCGAAAAAAAGCGGATGATTCAGTATAGGCTCAACCGCCACGACTGCGGGATTGAATCGTTCCACGTGGCCGACTTGCAAGATGCGCCCGAATTCTCTTGCCGCGTGCAGGAGCGCGTCCGCCTCGGGCAAGTTCGACGCCATCGGTTTTTCGACGAGTACATCGAGGCCCATCTCCATTAACCTGCAACCAACCGCCGAATGTTCGATCGTCGGGACCGCCACGCTCACCGCGTCAGCAACTCCTCGCAACTCGTCAGCCGACGAAAGAGCCCGCGTCTGAAATTCTGTCGCGACTTGCGCTGCGCGATCGGGATCTCTGTCATACACGCCAACGAGTTCCGCACCGGGAACTTCGCGGTACACGCGCGCGTGGTTGCGCCCGAATTCACCCGTACCCACTACGGCGACACGGATCTTCGTGGTTTCCCCAGCCACCGCGCTCATTTCTTGTTCATTCCCCCGGTAACGGTCCGTGGTTCCGCAGTCGTGGCCGCGGGGAAAGCCTGAATGGCGATTCCCGCAGCATCAGCCTGCGTCATCAATTTTTCTCGATCGAACAACAGGGTGCGCCCGGCATCAAGAGCCAAAGCCGTGGCGCGGGCACTCTTCATTTGTTCGATGGTTGGCAGACCAACCACGGGTACATCGAAGCGCATGTCCTGTCCGGGCTTGCTAACCTTCACCACAATCAGAGGCCTGCCGCCCGCGATGCGCGCAGCCCTGGCGATCGTTTCGTCAGTGCCTTCCATCGCCTCGACAGCCACGCACGCACGGTCGGAAATCACCACCGTCTGTCCGATGTCCATCGCCGAAATTTGCCGCGCGACGCTCAGTCCATACGCGATGTCCGCGGCCTCGCGGTCATCGGGCGCGCGACGCGTGAGCACGCCCACTTCGGGAACGAGCGGTTTCAGAAATAGGGTCGAGTCCACCAGCCGGATGCCTTCGTCTTCTAAAACTCGCGCCACCGCGCCGATCAGCGAATCGGTATTTTTTCGCGGCAACGAAACCAGCAGCTTCGCCAGCTTCCAGTCCGGCCGGATCGAGCTGAATATTTTGTTGTGCTTCACTTGCCCGGCCATCACCGCTTGCGTCACGCCCTCTTTGTGCATCAGGTCGATGGCTTTGCTCAATTCACCGAGACTTACCCAATGAAGCCGCTTGACCGAATTTTCCAGCTCCGCTGAAGCTTCTTCCTTCAACGCGATCACTGCCATCTCGATGCCTTGGCTGCGCGCGCCCTCGAGAACCAGAAACGGAAACCGCCCGTTCCCGGCGATGAGCCCCCAGCCAGTCGAGCCTGGCGCGGTGCCCGTCAGGCCATGTCTCGTATCAATTGCGTCTGTCATGAGGTGGCCGGTCGGCCGAATCTACTTGCCCAAACTACTTGCCAAAACTACTTGACGATCCCCCGTTCCGCAGTCTCGATAAACCGGATGAGCTCCGCCACATCGGCGGAATCCGCTAGCGAAGCACGCATCTCGCTCAGCGCTTGATTCGTGTTCAGCCTTGAACGCAACAATAGGCGAAATGCCTGATTCAGCGCCTGCATGCGTTCTTCGGAAAAACCTTTGCGCTGCAAGCCCACTTTGTTCACGCCAAAACAAGTCGTCTCGCGTTCCGTTACGACCAGCGAAAACGTCGGCACATCCTGCGTAATCACGGTGGACGCGCCAATGTATGCATAACGGCCCACGCGGCAGAATTGGTGTACCGGCGACGAAAATCCGATGGTGGCGAAATCTTCCACGGTCACATGCCCCGCCAGCGTCGCACCGTTAACAAATAGGTTGCTGTCTCCAACATGACAGTCGTGGCCAACGTGCGATGACGCCAGAAACAAATTCCGATTACCGATGGTGGTCTTCCCACCACCCTTGACGGTGCCGCGGCTGACGGTCACATATTCGCGAAACGTGTTTCCGTCGCCGACGAGGAGCTCCACGTGCTCGCCGCGAAAGCCGATATCCTGTGGATCACCACCAATCGAGCTGAACGGGTGAAATACATTGTCGCGGCCAATCGTCGACGGCCCCTGCACCACCGCGTGCGCGTGCAAAACGCAACCATCGCCCAGCTCCACTCCATCGCCAACAACCGCATAGGGACCGATCTGCACGCCGGAGCCGAGTTTAGCCGTCGGGGCGACCGAAGCTTGCAGGTGGATGTGGGCGACGCTCATACCTTGGTTTCTTCCACCTTCACTGTCGGCTGTTTCGGTTCGCGGTCCACCATCTTGCACATCAGCGTGGCTTCCGCACAGAGCTGCCCGTTCACCGTCGCCCGGCCGTCCAACTTGGCAAAATCGCCGCGCCACGAGAGCACCTTGACCTCCAGTTTCAGTTGATCGCCGGGTACTACCGGCCGGCGAAAGCGGGCGCCATCGACAGCCACAAAATAGAGCAGCTTGTTCTCGCGATCGGGAATCTCCAGCAGCAGCAACAGACCACCGGTCTGCGCCATGGCCTCGATGATCAACACGCCCGGCATGATCGGCTTCCCGGGAAAATGTCCCTGGAAGTGATGCTCGTTAATGGTAACGTTCTTCACGCCCACGATGCGCTTGAGCCGCTCCATCTCCAGAATTCCGTCGATCATCAGAAACGGATAACGGTGTGGCAAGAGTTTCTGAATTTCGTTCACGTCCAAAATCATCGGCGCTCCCCGTCGCACCGCACACACCTACACTGCGGCGCCCCTTAATACCCGGCAAACTTATGATTATATGCGAAGCTTGCCGTTGGCGGTATTCATCTGTAGCCGTTGTCGCGCAAATCACCCCTTTTTGTGAGGGCCAAAACCATTCTTCAATGTGATTATTCACAGCGCACTTTGTTGGGGCGGGGCATGCCCGCCCGGCGTCAACCCCGGCACACCGCATCCCAGCCGGGCGCCCGATTCCGGTCTGTTTTCGTGAGCTCGATCGCGGTTGCCGCAGGTTGGTTGCGCTGCTAGGATGTCCCGTCCATGCGCGCATCGCATCCAGCCAAAAAAATCGTCCAAATATTGACGCCGCGTTTGCCGGAGATGCTTTCCATGCTCCGCAGTTTCGTCATCATGGAGTCGCCGAGCCTCGAAAAGGCCGCCGCTGACCGCTGCTGCGACACGATCGCGAAGGAATGGCGCAAACGAAGCGTACACGTCGAGCGCATCAGCCAGAAACACCGCGGTGATCATTTGCGGATCACTTGGTGGCCCGTGAAGTCACGTCCTGTCGGGCAACTTTTGGTCCTGGGCCACTATGACACCGTGTATGCGCGCGGCACGCTCGCGAAAATGCCGTTCCGCTTGGCCGGCGGCAAGGCCTATGGTCCGGGAACTTTCGATATGAAGGCGGGCATCGTGCAGGCGCTCTTCGCGCTGGAGGCGCTGCAGCGTTCGAGGGAGCCCCCGCCCAAGCGGATCGTCTTTCTGTGGACTTCCGACGAAGAGATCGGCAGCGAATCTTCCCGCAAATTGATTGAGACCGAAGCGCGCCGCAGTGACGCGGTGTTCGTGCTGGAACCCTCGTTTGGGTCTCGTGGACTGTTGAAGACCGCGCGCAAAGGCGTCGGCGAAGCAGAGATCATTGTGCACGGGCGTGCCTCGCACGCCGGCCTCGCACCGCAGGAAGGCGTCAACGCGATCCACGAACTCGCGAGGCAAATCGCGCGCGTTCAGGAATGGAACGACTTGCGTCGCGGCGTCACCATCAACGCCGGGCTCATCGAGGGCGGCACGCGCACCAACGTGATTCCAGAGCGCGCCCGCGTGGTTCTCGATCTCCGCGCCTTGCGCATTGCCGACATGCAGAGTCTTGAGCGCCGGCTGCACGCGCTGCGCCCGACGCTCGCCGGAGCGCGTCTCGAGGTTCATGGCGGCTTCAACCGCGCTCCCCTCGAGCGCAAAATGAGCGCCTCCCTTTTCACTCGTGCGAAATCGCTCGGCGCGCAAATGAACCTGTCCATCGATGAATGCACCGTCGGCGGTGGATCTGACGGCAACCTCACCGCAGCCTGCGGAGTTCCGACGCTTGACGGGCTCGGTGCAGTGGGCGATGGCGCGCATTCCTCGCACGAATATGTAATCGTCAAGACCATGCCGGGACGCGCTGCGCTGCTGGCGGCACTCCTTCAATCATCTTGATTCTGCGGAACAGCTACCTGAAGTCGGCACGCGCGTCCCGGCGCCAGTGAATGCAGCCGCAAGGCAACCGGAACGGCGAGAAATAGCCCGACGAAGGTCACTACTGGGCCAATTCGCAAGGGCCACGTAGTCGCCCGCGCTACCACCGACGCGCCGGCAGAGCCCGGCGTAACCGTCATTCCGAACGGAGCAGGCCGAATTTTTCTTTCCTGTTCGCTTCCTGCTTGCCCCCGAGGTTCTTGCGGGGCGAACGGGTCGGCCTGCGCAGAGAGGAATCTCTCTTGGGTTTGAATTGGACCACGAACACGACCGTTGGCAGGAAGGAAGTTTGGTCTAGGATGAAGAAGTCCCCGCTCGATAGACGCGCATCACAAATAGGTTTTGCGCAAATACGTGACGGTCGTTTGCGCCAATTCATCATAGTTGCTGTGCAATACTTCCTGCACCGCGCCCTCCGTGGAACTCCCCTCCGCGATGCGATTCAGAATTCTCTCCAAGTCCCCCATCCCATTCACCTGGACGATATACTCGACATTCGCCAGCGCCCACGCGTACGCGTAACCCGCGATGGGACCCGAGAGTTGCATCCACGACCCCTCCAGCTGCCCCAGCCCCATCGCCTGTTTCTCGTCGTAGACTTGCACGAGCACCGAAGCATTGTCCTTGCTCCGCTGCCCTTCCATCCATTGCGCGATTCCTTCCTGAAGCCACACGGGCGCGCGGGCGTGCGTCTTTTGCTGGATGAAGCTGTGTGTCAGTTCGTGCTTCAGCACGCGCGATAGCTCCGGAGTCAAACTCGTCAAGCCCTGAACCGGAACGCGGATGCGCCCATCATTCAGCGCGCCCACCCAACCGGGGGCGCGCGTGATGTCCGCAAATGCCTGCTGCGTGTACAGAATTACGCCGATCGAATCCGGCGGCGTGTAGTTGAGCTCGGACTCAATCGCCGAGAAGTGTGTCTCCAAAGCACGTAGGACTTCCTTAGCCAGTTCGGGCTCGGCCCCGCCGCTGTAGCGCAGAGTAAAATGACTGCTCTCATTCTCCCGATAGTTTTGCTCTTCCTGATTGTCGCGCTGCGCCTTGGCCAGTGCGACCTCAACCTCCGGGTCCGGACCCAACGTCAGCGCACGCCTCCACTCGGCCACCGCGAGATCCGGCTTGTTCATTCCGAAGTAGGCCCAGCCCGCCAACTTCGCAACTTCCGGATCATCGGGAGCTACCCGGCGCGCCCGCTCGAGATATTCCATCGAAGCTTTATATTCGCTGCGTTTCAGGTGCAGGTAGGCCACATTCATCAAAATGGTGGGATCGTCCGGCGCATAATTCAGCGCTGACCGCTCGTCCACGAGGGCGTGCTCCATATCGCCGCGCCCCAACTCAAATTGTGAAGCGGCATGCAGTGCCCGCGCGGCCTTCGCGTTTGCGGCCGCATCCCCGGAACGCGCCTCGCCCTCCACTCTTGCCAGATAGTTGCGGTCGATTCCACCATCGTGCACGGCGGCCTTCTCAATTTCCGCGCTGGCCTCCATCGTAGGAGGCGTAATTTCCATTTTGGCCGCCGCGGTCTCGCGTGACTCCGGCGTCGCCACGCCTCCGCCCTTCTCGATGTGATCCACGATCGACCTCGGCAGAGTCAATTCGCCGGCGGCTGTCTGATAGCGAACCTTGTCGCCTTCCTCCACTGCCGTAAGCGCAACGATGCGACGCCCATTTTTCAGCACGATAGTGTCCGCCGCAGCTGTGGAAGAACTGCTACCGAGCCACAAGATCGGCGCTGCAATCATTGCGAACACAAACGTGCGCAGCGGGAGCCGCGACACGTGGAAGAAACAGCGCATCTCCCCATTCTAGGTCGCTTGCGTCACCACCGCCGCCCAAGGCTTGTCGCGCGATGCCGAAAGTGACTACACTTGAGGCATGCGGGCTGGGGTGGCCCTTCTCGGGCTTTGTCTGGTGATGCCCTCCGTGGCGTCGTCCGGGGAAAAGTCTCCGCGCGAACAGTACGAAGCTCTGAAAGCCCTTCGCGCTGATTCTTCCGCGGTCTACGAAGTAACCAGCGGGGACCGCATCGGACTCCGCCGCGCCGATGTGCAATTCTCTTTTGAGCAAGGAAAGCTTACCTTCTTAACGCCATACAATGGGCGCATTACCGGAGCCGTGTTTTCCGGGCGCGGGCACGTTCTCGCAGCGCCCCGCGATCCCGTCGAAAAACAGCAGATGGCCCGCTTCCTTGGCGCTCCCATCCTGGACCAGGACTTCACCAGCCTCTGCCTGCGCTTCACCGATGAGACGTCGGCCGATCTGCTCCGCCAGTTGCAAAACGCCAATAACGCGCCGCTACAAGACACCGAGTATGCTTCGCGTTGGAATCCGATTTTGGCGGCCGTGAATCCTTCGCAATCACTCCGCATTCTGTTCGGGAGCCTCTCCAGCAATTCACAGCCCTACTTCTACGCCGCGGTCGATGGCGTCACCACCGGCCCCTTCGACGTGATCATCGATCAGCAGCGCCCTGAGGCTGTGCTGCTCGGCCAGCCTAAGAATGTAGGCGCGAAATTGTTTTACGACGTGTGGGCTTCCTATGCGATCCCCGGCGCTCGGCCGCATGTTCGCAATTTCGTCGCGCTGAACTACGAGATCAACACTTCAATCCTGGCTGACACGTCTCTCGATGCAAAAACCGATCTGCGCATGCGAGCTGACGTTTCGGGCGAGCGAGTCCTGGTTTTCCAGCTGGCGCGCACACTCAATGTAGACACGGTCACTGGAGGACACGGCGAACCCCTCACTTATTTCCAGAACGAAGGAATGAACTTGCAGGACCGCAACTCTCACGGCAGCGACTATCTTTATGTGGTGCTGCCGGCGCCGTCCGAAATCGGAACGGAGTTCAATTTACATTTTCACTACCGGGGCAATGTCATTGAAAACGCGGGGAACGGCGTGCTCTTCGTCAACGCTCGCGAAGGCTGGTATCCGCACTATGGAGGGGCCGCGGACTTCGCGAGCTACGACCTGACGCTGCGCTGGCCGCGCAAGTTGCGGCTCGTCGCTACCGGGACCAAGCGCGACGAACGGGAGGACGGGGAATTTCACGTGGGACGCTGGCAGTCCGAAAAACCCATCTCCGTCGCCGGATTCAATCTAGGCGACTATATATCCACTTCGCTCGCGTCGGAAACGCGCACCGTGGATGTCTACGCCAATCGCCAGCTCGAGCGCTCCATCGACGATCGATTAGGAGGCCCTCAGTTCGATACTCCCCGGGCATCCTCACCGTTCGGCGCTGAGGGACGCACCAGCATTAATGCGATGCAGGTCACGCCTTCTGCGCCCAGGCCTACCGACGCTGTGAAGGGGCTCGGCCGCCAAATTGAAGACTCTATCCGCTTTTACGAAACGCTCAGTGGTCCGTTCCCGTTTCAAAAACTCAGCGTGTCGCAAATCCCGGGTAGCTTCGGCCAGGGCTGGCCCGGACTGCTTTATCTCTCTACCTATTCCTATCTGCCCGCGGAGGCCCAGCAGCGGGCCGGACTCTCGGAAAACGGACAAGAACACTTCACCGAACTCGTACCGTTCCACGAAGTCGCGCATCAATGGTGGGGCAACGTTGTCGGCTGGGATGCTTACCGCGATCAGTGGATCGACGAGGCTATCGCCAACTATTTTGCGCTGCTTTTTGCTGACACGCAGAAGCGCACCGATCATTCCCTGCAGGTTTGGCTCGGGCGCTATCGCCAGCAACTTGTCGAGAAGCCCCCTAACGCGGAGCAGCCGCCCCATTCCGAAATTGGCGCGCTCGAACTAGGCAGCCGGCTAACCTCCTCCAAATCACCGTTTGGATTTGAGGAGGTCATCTACGGCAAAGGGGCGTGGGTGATTCACATGCTCCGGGAAATGCTGAGACAGCCTGGAGCGAAGAATCCGGACGCGCGTTTTTTTGCTTTGCTGCACACCATCGCGACGAAGTACGCCTACCGCGCCCTTTCTACTTCGGACTTGCAGCATGAAGTAGAAGCGGTGATGACACCCGCGATGGATCTGGAGGGCGGTCACTCGATGGAATGGTTTTTCGAGCAATGGGTCCGCGGAACTGGCGTCCCGCGGTATCGCGTCGAATATTCCGTCCACAATTCCGACAAAGGCTACGTGGTGCGTGGGAAACTCTACCAGGAAAATGTGCCCCATTCTTTTCTGGCTCCAGTTCCCCTATACACGGGCGCAAACTCCGGGCACGCCTCATTCCTTGGAGTTGTAGTTACCACCGGACCGGAGACTTCCTTTCACTTCACCACCCAGACCGAACCCCACAAAGTCCTGATCGACCCGCAAATGACTCTGCTCTGCGTCACCCAATAACAACAACCTTCAGTGCGGCAGGCCCGCAAGCGGCTTTTGGTAGATTCGTTTTTGTCTGACGAGGGGACTCGCCGGATTGAGTTGGGACTTTCCTTCCGCATCGAAAACGTAGGGGAATCCCAGCGGATCGACCGGTGTCCGCGGGAGCAAGCTGGCAACCACTAAGTCATGCGCCGTCTTTGGACGGTGCCCCGCGCGCTTCTCGTATTCGTCCGCGATGCTGTCCAGTTGCTTGCAGTCCGCATCCACTCGGAGCAATTGCAAATGCGTCTCCGCGTTTTGCTTCATCTGCGGGTCGGTCGTCGATTGGTAGATTTCGCTCCACAGAAACGACGAAGTCTCCGGAGTGTCGCCCTGCTCCAGCACCTTTGCCGCGAGCACCTTCATCCAAACGAGAGCCGCAGGATTTTTGCTGCCTTCCAGGAAAGCTTCCGACGCTTTCTGATAGTCCTTAAGCTCAAAATAGTAGATGAACCCCAGGTCTTCGTAGAACCTCCAATACTCTGGATTCGCCCGAATTCCACGGTTGATTAGTTCAATGGCCTGATCTGGTCGTCCGGCTCCGCTTGGGGGGCCTTCGCTCAGGAACATCGAGCCGAATCGATAGGCCACGAGCAGATTGGGATCGAGCGTGGTCGTGACATCCAGCAACGGCCAAAGCAGCTCGAAATTTTCATCGTGACGCGCGTGCTTGTCCCCGTAATACTGCACCACCCGCGTCCAATAGAGGTCGGCCATGAGCGGCGCGTATTCCAGGCTGATGGCTTTCAGCATCGGTCCCGAACGCAGCACCAGGTCGTCTCTCTCCTGGTGCAACGCGTCACGTTGCGCGTCGATGCGCTGCTGTAACCCCCAAATCCCCGTGAATCCAGCCACCAACACCACGAGTAACAAAATCGATCCACGTGTCCGCGCGTTCATTTCAGGTTCCGCCTGGAGAAAATAGCCGCAGCCGCAGCCAATACAATGGCGCAATACAATGCCGCATACGCCGTGTTGTGAAGGATCAAACTCGCGGGAATGTGCCGCCCGTGTGCCGCCGACGCCATAACGTCGAAATTCTCGAAATTGGGAAGCAGGTAGGACAGCCACCGCAGAAACGTTTGCACTGCGGGCGCCATCGTCTCGCCGTGAAGGCCGCGCATCTCTCTCACGAACAGTCCGGATACGTATAGTCCGGCCGTGAACAGAATCGCCAGCAGCGGCGTGGTGTAGCACGAAAACAGCAGTGCCAGTGCCACGACCAGCGCCAGTTTCAACAAGATGAAATAGATGGCTACCAGCGCCACGCCGTCCGCGCGCTCCAGCGAATGCTTTACGTAATACAACGCCGCGAACAATCCCGACGCCATCGCGGCCGTATTCACCGACAGCGTCAACAACAATCCGCCGAACTTTCCCAGCAAAAATTCCCACCGTCGCACCGGCTTGGCGAGCAGCGCGTACAGCGTCCGCTTGTCCATTTCCTTGGACACCAGCCCGACGCCGATAAACACCGCCATCAGCAAGCCAATCACCGAGATGGCGCTCAGCCCCAGACTGATGATCACCATCTGCTCGATGCCGATCGAGATCTGGCCCACTAGAACCGCAGCGCCCATCATCAGCAGCGCGAAGAAAACCAGGTTGTACAGCACGCGATCGCGCACCGCTTCGCGAAACGTGTTCCACGCTACTACCCCGACGCGGCTCATTTCCCGCTCACATCCACGGCTGCCGATTGCGCGCGGTCCGCGGCAATCAGGTGCATGAAATATTCTTCCAGCGATGCTTTCATTTGTGCCACCGACAAGATTCTCGCGCCGGCTTCGCGCAACGTCTCGATCGTCGGGTACAGCTCGTCCTCTTCGACGTGAAGCCGGTATCGATTTCCTGTTCGCGTTCCTTTTTCCAAAAGTGTCGATGCTGCGCCGGCAGCGTCGCCGGTGTGCTCAAACAAAATCTCCATCCCATGCGCTTGGATTCCTACAATCTCGTCCGGAGCGCCCACGCCGCGCAGTTTCCCTCCCACGATCACGCCCACGCGGTCGCAAAGCATCTCCGCGTCGGACAGGATGTGCGTCGAAAATAGTACGGTTCTGCCTTCGCGCTTCAGTTCCAGAATGATGTCGCGCACTTCCCTCCGGCCCAGCGGATCGAGGCCCGACATCGGCTCATCCAGAATTACCACCCGCGGATCGTGCAAGATCGCTTGTGCCAATCCAACCCGCTGCAGCATTCCCTTCGAGTACTTTCGCAACTGAATTTTCCTCGCCGTCTCCAGCCCGACCTTTTTCAACATGCGCGCTACACGCTCGCGCCGGTCCGCCGCCTTCAAGTTGTGAATGCGCGCAAAATAGTCCAGCAACTCCGCCGCGGTCAGGTAATCATAGAAGTAGGGCTGCTCCGGCAGGTACCCGATGTCCTGATGCATCGAGATGTCGCTGATAGGCTTACCCAGGATCTGCGCAGTGCCGGCTGTCGGAAAAATCAAGCCCACCAATAATTTGATCGTTGTGGATTTCCCCGCGCCGTTCGGACCTAGGAAGCCAAATACTTCCCCATCCTCCACGCGCATCGTCAAGCCTTCCAGCGACCTCTTCGTTTTGAGGTGCAGAAAGCCGAAGGGATAGTCCTTGGTCAGGTTGTCGATCTGAATCGCCGCGTCCGCCATGTCTCAATTGTTGAAAACTAAAGGCTTAGCGTCAATCATTCAGAGCTAGCGATGTGCTGCGGAAGGAACTTTTGGCGCTGATCCAAGAGCAAAAGGGGCTTTATTGAATCGTTGACTTATTGATTCGTTGAAAGAGGACGTGTTTTTCCGTTCGTTCTTTCGATCTGTCGCCGCCAGCCCGGCAGACTTCACGATTCGCCGCGGGCGGAACCAATCTGGACTAGCGGAGACGCCACAGGAGGCGGCGCGAGAGGCATCGGTTTCAGCGTCTGTTTGCCGCGCCAATTGTCCAGTATCGCCACTTGCTGCACGCAAGAAACCGTACATTTCGGCGCGCAAAACTTCTCCGTATAATACTCCCGGTGCCGCATTTCCCTCGTGTATTCCGCCAGCGGAATTCCCGGATACCCTCGCTGTTGCGAGCACCAATGCACCAGCCCGTCTTCGCACACGTACAGATACCGTGAACCCGAGCGGCAGCGCCAATCGTGTTCTTTCCCCCGCGCGACGTTGTGCTGAAAATCGTTAAATCGGGAGAACGAACTCTTACCCAGCGACATAATCTCTTCAAAAATTTCGATCTGCCGCGGATTCAGGCCTTTCAGCTGTCCGTTCCCGTCGTGAATAATCCCCACGGTGCTCGTAAATCCAAGCTCTACCGCGCGGTGCGCGATCTGCAGCGCGTCTTCCGGGTTCTTCACCCCGCTGCCCAGCACCGAGTTGATGTTTACCTGAAACACCGCGTACTGCGAGAGCCACTCGAGGCGGCTATCCAGCGTTTTTAGGCTCTTCTTGGACACCTCGTCCGGGGTCACATTGTCAATGCTGATCTGCAGGTATTCGAGCCCGGCATCGTTCAGCGTTTCAATACGCTCTTTGCTCAGCAAAAATCCGTTGGTGATCATCCCGGTGTACATGCCGCGCTTGCGCATGTGCCGGATCACCTCTTCCAGTTCCGGATGCAGTAAGGGCTCGCCGCCACTGATGGTGATCATGGACGTGCCCATGTCGGCCAGCAAATCCAGTCGCCTCTTCATCTCCGCCAGTGGCACCGGCTTGGACACTTCGTCATACTCGTTGCAATAACCGCAGTCCAGATTGCAACGCCGCATCGGGATGATGTGCACCAGAAAGGGATGCTTCGTGGACACCAGGGCCTTGCCAATCTTCATCAGCTCCCGCGCTCGCGACCTGACGAACCGCAGCTGACGCCGCACCCGTACCGACCTCGATGCCGACACCTTCGCCTTGGACGTGCCGTTAGCCATGGAAGTCTGCAAGATTCCCCTGTCTCTAATTATACACGAGCGCCTGTTCCGCCCGGATGTTACGCGCTTGAATTCCGCCTGTTGTGCTCAGAAATCAATCAGCCAACGCCGAGCGGGTTCGGTACGCTCAAGGTTCGGTTCGCACAAGGCCACAAGGCCCACAAGGTGATATTGCTCGAAGCTTCGACTTCTCGTCGGGCACATTCGAGGCTTGCTACCCGCATGGAATGAATCACTTGAACTTTAAGCATCCCTGGAACGTACATTGTTTCGGGCGGATAGCCTCGCCGATAAGACCAATTGCAGATCGGCGGCGTCTACTAACCGCAGAGGTGTCTCGTCGTCCAATCGGACAAAGCGAGGTGCGCATGCAATCCTTAGTCTCCGACCTCCAGTATTCCGCGCGCGAACTCCGCAAGCGGCCCGGGTTCGTCCTCACTGCTGTGCTCTCCCTTGCTCTCGGCATCGGCGCGACTAGCGCCGTCTTCAGCGTGATTTACGCCGTCCTGATCGACCCGTTCCCCTACCCCGGGGCCGATCGCATGATGGAAGTTCGCCTGAAAGACAAGACCGGCAACAACCGGTTTACCGGCTTCAACGGCCTGCAACTAGAGCAGATACGCCAATCCAGATCGGTCGAAAGCGTCGTGGCCCTCGACAGCTGGAATCTCACCACAACCGACGGGGATTTGCCCGAGGACGTCAACGCTCACTACATTTCCCCAAATGCTCCCAATCACTGGGGCGTTCCCGCATTCCTGGGACGCTGGCTGGTGCCCTCCGACGCGCCTTTCGGCCAAGAGGCCCAGCCGGTTGTCGTGATCACCTATGAATTCTGGCAACGGTATTACCTCGGAGATCCCAATGTCATAGGCCGGAAGATTCAGCTGGTGCATAAACCCTACGAAGTCGTCGGGGTCATGCCGCCGCGATTCAAGTGGGGCGAGGCCGACATCTACGTCCCGCTGAAAGTGACCCAGGATCCCAACATCCAGTTCGGCGCTTCGATCAAGCTGCGTCCGGGGGTCACCCTGGAGCAAGCGCAGGCCGATATGCAACCACTTGTCGAAGAATTCGCCAGGCAATCGCCCACGAACTACCCGGAAAAATTTCGCGTCACTCTTCACAGCATCGTCGAGCTGTACGCCAGACCTCTGGGCACCACGCTCTATTTGCTTCTCGGAGCCGTGGGGTCGCTCTGGCTCATTGGCTGCGCGAACGTATCCATTCTGCTGCTCGCCCGAGGCGTGGAACGTCAGCACGAACTCGCGGTGCGCGCCGCCATCGGCGCAAACCGCCTGCGCATGATCCGCCAGTTGCTCACCGAGTCGCTGGGGATTGCCGTCGCCGGAGCCGGGCTGGGCGTGCTCCTCGCGTGGAAGAGTCTCCCGCTGATCGTGGCGTGGATGCCTCATGCGTTCCCTTCCGAGTCCGTAATCAAGGTCAATGTGCCGGTTCTGTTGTTCTGCGTGGCCCTGGCCGTAGCCACCTCAATCATTTTTGGTTTGTCGCCTGCTCTCCAACTCTCGCGCCCGGACGTTGCGCGCTTGATGCAGGGCAGTGGACGCCGCGTCGCCGGCAGCACGCACGCCAAACGGGCGCATAACGCCCTGGTGGCAGCCCAGGTGGCGCTCACCATTCTTCTGCTGACCACCGCCAGCGCGGCCGGCAAGGGCTTTCTCCATCTCGTCCGGGCAAACCTCGGCTACGAGCCGCACAATGCCATGTCCGTTCCCATTCCGGTGCATGAAAATACGCACGGAACGTGGAAAGATCGCTCTGAATACTTCGACCAGCTCCGCGCCCGCCTCGGGGCCATGCCTGAAGTGATTTCCGCGGGCATCTCGACCAACGCCACGCCGCCGTCCAGCGGCCGAACCGAGCAATTCGAAATCTTCGGCAGCGCGGCTGGCGAGAAACCCGAAGCACTCTTGCACTACGTCAGTCCCGAGTATTTTCCCATTCTCCGCATTCCCCTCGCTCAGGGCCGTATTTGGGATCACGCCGAGACCATGCGTGGCGCTCCTCTAGCCGTGATCAACCAAACCATGGCCCGCCAATTTTGGCCCAATAGTAATCCCGTCGGCCAACAGATTCGCATTCCCAATCTCAAAGAAGAGCTGCCTTACTCTCCGGCTGTGGCCGGCATCGACGGATCCTGGCTGCAAATTGTCGGGGTTTGCGCGGACGTCCTCGACGACGGCCTCCGCAAGCCGGTCAAGCCCGCCATCTACATTCCTTACACGTTGAAAATGTGGATGTTCACGCAGATCCTGATCCGCACCCGCATCCCCCCGGCTTCCATGCTCCGGGACATCCGTGCGCATATCACTCAGGTAGACCCTGAACAGCAGGTCACGCACGCTCAGGATCTCGAAACATGGATCGTCAACGAGCAGGATTACGGCCAGCAGCGTTTCGTCGCAACATTATTCAGCGTGTTCGCCGTTCTCGCCCTCGTTCTCGCTGCCGTCGGCCTCCACAGCGTCGTCTCCTACGGCGTAGCCACACGCACCAACGAATTCGGTATCCGCATGGCCCTAGGCGCGAAAGCCACCGACGTTTTCCGCCTGGTCCTATCCTCCACCACGATGAGCGTAGGCGCAGGCCTCGCCACCGGTCTTCTGTTGTGCCTAGTGTTCAACGGACTAGCCACCAAATGGGTCAACGAAAGCTCCCACGACCCGCTAATCCTTGCTGGCGTCACTCTACTACTAGTCGCCGCCGCGCTCTTGGCCTCCTTCGTCCCAGCCCGCCGCGCCGCCGCCGTCGACCCCATGGTCGCCCTCCGCTACGAATAATTTCTGTTGACATCCTCTGGAAAAGGCGGCGATGTTTCAACCGATACAGATTGAAACTCAATCCGAGGAGCAGGGCTTGACGCATCTGCATGGGCAGCGAGCGACCCTGGGGCGCGGGCCGAGAGTTTTCGTTTGACCGAAGAGAACAGGCTCTCGATCAGGGCGCGGCGGCGGTAAATCCGTCGCGGGAACGCACATCGCATCTCGGCGCGCACGCCATGTACGCGCCAGGTTTTCTTTCCACGCTTGGCGGGAATCACGCTTTGCGCTCCGAGGCGTTGGCGGATGTAGGTGTGATTGCGCTCGCTGTCGAACTCCGCGTCTGCCAGCACCACCCCGATACGGGTTTGCCGCGAAGCGGCTTCAACGACGGCAGGCAAATTCGCACAGTCGTTCCACGGGCCTCGCCGCGCGAGTTGCGACAACACGAACTGCTGATCCAAATCCACGGCCACCACCCACTTCAGCCAGTGCCGCCACGGCAGCGGTTTCTGCCCGTGATGATGCCTGCGCCGCACAAAGAACGTGCTCCCCGCACCTTGTGCCAAGCCCGTGGCGTCCACGGCGACGCGAACCCGCTTCCTCCCGTGGCGCAGCGAACCACGCAACCGGCGCACCGTTTCGCCAACCGCGCGGTCGATGGTCTGGTCGTCGAGACGTTGCAAAAAACGATAGAGGGTCGTGAAGTCGGGCACGCTCACCAACCCCAACACCTGGCGCAGTTCGCGATGCTCGCTCACACGCACTTCGGCCTCGCGAAAGGTCCAGTCTTCGTAACGCATCAGGCAGAGAATGGCCAGCAACTGCGGCTGGGTAAATTGCCGTTTGCTAAAACGGCTTCGGTAGCGAGGGAGCACCGCCCGGGAGACTTGCAGAGCGATGCGAGCAAAAGGCAGGAGTCCGACTTCGGCCATCGCACCTCCTGCCTCCATAGAAAACCACCAAGCTGGTCAATGGCCCTCTCGAATTTCAATGAAGTTGTGAGGATGTCAACAGAGCGACGCCATCCCATAAATGCATCGTGCTCGCGCGTCTAACCCTTGTGCTTGAAATACTCGACCTGCTTCAGGCGTTTCTCGGCGGCCGCTTTCGATTTATAGGGACCGCCGAGATTCTTGCCTTTTTCGGAGAGCACTTTGTAACCGCTGCTCACTTTTTTGATCATGGGTTACCTCCGCGAATTCGCCGTCGGAGAGGAGGGAGTCTCTTTCAGGCTGAGGGTATTTTTGTTCCGCGTCGGCAATATACAAATACGGCGTTTTACTGACGGAGGTTAACGAGTTACCTCAGGCGCTCCGACGTCGAGGAAGGTCCAACTCTAGCCTGGCTTGACGTCTGATGGGGCTGGGCGCGGCGTCAGAAGGCGCCCGCTTCCCTTCGAGACTCAGGGTAAACGGAAAGCGGCCACTACAACTTCATTACAACTTCACGAAGCACCAGTCTTCGCTCCAGGGGAGGCGCGACATCTGGCGCGATGGGCCTTGGGGCTCGACTATGAAGGCGTCGGAGAAATTCGCGCCGATTCCATGTTCGGGGTCGTACAGGCCGGGCTCGACGGAGAACGACATGCCCGGTTCGAGCATAGTGTAGTCGCCTAAGGCCAGGTAGGGCGGTTGGTGGCCTTCCCATCCCTGGCCGTGGCCGGGGCGGTGATAGATGTACGGGGCGACGCCTTGCTGCACCTGGTGCTTGTGGATTTTGTAGGCTACCGTGGAGCCAGTGACGCCGGCTACCGATTCTTCTTTCTGAATCAGGCAGGAATCGCGGCTGACCGTCCAGAGTTTTTTCATTTGGTCGGTTATGGGGTGAATGAACATGGCGCGGTAGAGTTCGCCGCCACAGCCGGCGATGTTCACGCCGCCTTCGATCTGGATGGCTTGGCCTCGGGTAATTTTGTTGTGGAGGAATTGGTTGGGATGCGGATAGGCGGTGGATTTGCCTACGCGGCAATCCACTTCGATTTCGATCCCTACCGCGGTGTGCGGTGCGCCGTCGCGCTTGATGTCGGCCATGACCAGATCGGTTCCGTATTTAGTGGCAGCAGCGCCGATGTCGTAGTCGGTCAAGTCGGTGCCGTGCTGCAGGAGCATATCGCGCGCGTAGGCGTGCATCTGGTTGAAGTAGTTGTAGGCGCGGCGTGTCAGCGCCAATTCTTCCGATGTCTTGAGGACGCGCATTTTCATGCAGACATCCTCGGCGTTGCCCATTTCGTTGCCGAGGATGCTGACCACTTTGCGTTGAGAGGAAGGCCGGAGTTCGGTGTCGGCCACTAACCTTTTGCCGGCATAGCCGCGTTTCTTCACGCCTTGCAGCACCCACTCGAAGAGATCGACTTGCGGACCCATCTGCACTTTTCCTTCGTTGGGGAACGCGCCTTCGGCGTGCGGCCAGTCGAAATACATTTCGCCGTCGGAGTACCACCAGGTTTTTACCAAGTCGCGGTCTAAGGCGGCGTTAAACCAGACGGGATCGCCGCTCTTGGGGAGGAAGACCTGGACGAGGCGTTCCGTGGTGGTGTGCCAGAGGCCGGTGAAATAGATGATGTTCCAGCGGTCGGTGAGCAGGATGCCGTCGCAGGCGTCTTCAGCGAGCTTGTCTTGCAGCTTTTTGGCGCGTTGCTTGTGCCACTCCAGAGGCAGGCGATCGAATGTGGCGGGTTTTAGATCATCGTCTGGGAGAAACAAGCGAGCCGATTTCTCGCCGCCGGTTGCCGCACTGGCGCTGGCTGGAAGCGCAGCACTGCCAACCGTCGAAATCGCCGCTGCGGCGCCCGTCGTCGCTAGAAACTCTCTTCTGCTGACCATTCGTTCCTCCGTGGATTGGCGGGATCATGAGAATTGTCGCGGTGCATCCTACTCCAAACACCACGAATTGAATATGCGAATGACATTTACAAATGCCATTTGGCTTCGTAAAATGGCATCATGAAGCTCACGATCGACCGCTCTGGCCGAATTGTACTTCCCAAGCCCCTTCGCGACGAACTGCAACTTTCCCCCGGAGACGCGCTGGAGGTCGACAAGCTAGGCGAAGAAATTACGCTGCGCCCAGTACGAGGTAGTGGTCCTTTGCGAAAAAAACGAGGCGTTTGGGTGTTTCGCACGGGCGAGGCACTCACCGCCGCTACTGTCGAAAGGACCATTCGCCAAGTGAGGAATGAGCGGGAAGAGCAAGAGATGGGGAAACGGAAGTGAAAGCTCACGTATTCAGCGTAAAACTTTTGTGAAAGTCTTCTTCGATACCTCCGTACTCATACCCGCCTTCCTGGAGGATCACGAACATCATGAACGCAGCCTGAATGTGTTTCTAAAGGCCGACAAGAATCAAGGAGGTTGCGCGGCGCATAGTTTGGCGGAATTTTACGCCATCGTGACCCGGCTGCCGGGGCTTCACCGGTTGTCCTCAGATCAAGCCTTGCTGTTGGTCGAGGAGATTTACCAGCGCCTGGCGATCATCGCATTGAATGCGGAGGAATATTTTTGGGCTGTGCGGTCGGCTGCACCCCTAGGTATCGTGGGCGGCACCATCTACGACGTTTTACTGGCGCGTTGCGCACTGAAGGCCAAGGCGGAAACGATCTACACGTGGAATGTACGACACTTCGAACGATTCGGGCGAGAATTGGCAGAGCGAGTTCGAACTCCTTGATATTGGGGTTGCGGACGTTGAAGCAAGGCCGAAAGTCGGGCGCGAAGTTGGGTTAGCGCGAGAGACGACGGTCAACCAGGTAGCCGACGAGGGCAAATATCGAAAAATAGAGGACGGCGTTGACGCCGATGGCGACGCGGAGGAAGCCGCCGAAGGTTGAGCCGAGGGACTCGTGCTTTGCGGGGGTGACCATTTCCGCGATTTTCAGGCCGGGCGAAAAGATCGACAGCAGTGGAGTGGGGAGCGTCGGTTCGTCTTGCACCGCGACGGCTAACGCGAAAAAGCCTAACAGCGATCCCAGGATCGCTGGCAGGATCAGGCGTAATAGCAGGGGCCTCAGCATCACGCTAAAGTCTAGCAAACCGCTCGGCGGGCGAATCTTTAACTTCGAGAGTGTTGCCGGTTGCGCGCGCCACACCTTCCGGAGGCGGCGGGGTGACGCGTGTGGAATATCAGACGTTTGGGTAGGGCTGGGTCTAAACCCCGCCGCCCGCTCAGAGAGGGCGGCTACAGGGTGGCGTCCGCTAAGTTGGCAGTGAAAGATCGTTAGTGGCGCGTGTGGCATAGAACCCTCACTGCGCCATTGTTGTTTTTCCTGCGTCGCCTGGATGTTCACCTAAGTAGTACGGAGCGCTCAGGGTGAAGATGCGCTCGTTTCCGCGGACGAGAAGCATCCATTCGAGCAGACGGCCACGCTGGTTGTGAAGGAAGTATTCGTACCAGCGACCCTCAACCAGTTCGGGAATCACGACCACGATGCGGCGGTCCGGGTGCTTTGCAGATAATTCGAGGATGTGCTGAACGAGGGGGATGATCACAAAGCGATACGGCGAAGGCAGGGTGATCAGTTTTGGCGGCGTTTCGCCGGACTCGCGAAATGGCGCGACTACGTAGCGATCCCAGTCCTCCTGAAGCAACTCCGAATGCTCCTCTGGATCGACATGCACAGCGATTATTTCAGAGCTGAGCCTGGAAGCGAGTTCAAGGCCCTGCTTGGTAATTTGGCTCCAACGATCGACGGGAACGATGACAACGGGGGAGGCCAAGCGGCCACACGGCACGACCGGCACGGTACAGCGGGTACTGAGCGCCACAGAGTGGTAGTGGCGCCGGATGGCGACAAAGAAGAAGATCAACATGGGAATAAAGAGCACGGTGATCCAGGCGCCGTCCACGAACTTGGCCACCAGGACTACGAGGACGGTAACACCGGTTACAAAGCCGCCGAGTCCGTTGATCATGGCGAACTTTAACCAGTGCGGGCCGCGCTTCTTTCTCCAGTGCACAACCATGCCGAACTGCGAAAGCGTGAACGCGAGGAATGCGCCGACGGCGTAGAGCGGAATCAACTTGTCGGTGATGCCGCCGAAAAGAACGAGCAGAGTGCCAGTAAGTATGGCGAGGACCAAAATTCCGTAGGTGTAGACGAGGCGGCGCCCGCGGAAGCCGAAAACGTGCGGTAGGTAATTATTTTGCGCGATGGCGCGGCAGAGTCGCGGGAAATCGGCGAACGCGGTATTGGCGGACAGCGAAAGAACCAGCAGGACCGAACCCATCGCCACATAATAGAAAATGCCCTTACCGAAAACCGCGGCGGTCAGCATGGAGAGAATGCTTTGGTAGCCGGGCTGACCGGGATCGGTGGCGGTTATCCCGTAGATTTTCACGAGATAGGAAATTCCCGCCAGGAGCACGGCCAGGATAAAGATGATCACCGTGAGGGTACGCTGCGCGTTTTTTACGCCGGGTTCGCGAAAGGCTCTCACGCCGTTGCTCACGGCTTCGACGCCGGTGAGTGCGGTGCAGCCGCTGGCGAAAACTTTCAGTAGCAGCCAGTAGGTGACCAGCGTGGTCGTTTGATGCGCAGCGGGTACGGGGGTGAGCGGCTGGGGATGCCCCCCGGTGAGAGCGGTATGAAATACACCGCCTGCGATGGTGATGGCAATCGTCCCGACAAAAAGATAGGTCGGCAGCATGAACGCAAAGCCGGCTTCGCGAAGTCCGCTCAGGTTCAGGAGAGTAACGATGACGAGGATGCCCAGACACAGACTGACGGTGCGAGGCTGCAAACTCGGAACGGCGGAGACCAAGGCTCCGACACCAGCAGAGATGCCCACGGCGGCGGTGAGAATGTAGTCGGTAAGGAGGGCCGCGGCGGCAAGCAGGCCCGCGAAGGGCCCGAGGTTGAAACGGGCGACGGTATAGGAGCCACCGCCCATGGGGTAGGCAGCGATGGTCTGTCGATATGAAAAATAGACGATGATGAGCAGGGTGATAATCGCTGTGCTGATCGGGAGAATATATTGCAGCCCTAGCAGACCTAGAGGGATCAGGAGACTGAGTGCGGCTTCGGGACCGTAGGCGGCAGAGCTGAGTGCGTCCAAGCCAAAAATGGGGATGCCGCGGCTGGGACCGATCTGTTCGGCGCGTTCGTCCGATGTGGCGAGAGGTTTTCCGACGAGAAGGTTAAGAATCTTCATGAGAAAAGTGATCCAGGGAACGCCGCTTGGGAGACACTATTTGCAACGAGTACGCTCGGAAAGTCAACCACGGTGCCCTGGTTAGCGGTTGCTCGGGGGACGAGTTTCCCGCGCTTCCTGTCAGGAGCAGATGGTACCTTGGAATCGTGCGAGTAACTCGCGGTTCACAAAGTTGCTATACCGTATTCACGTGGCTTAACGGATTCCCGATGACATCGCATCGCTTGAGAACGTATCCGTTAGGATTTTGCCTGGCGATCCTTGCCGGATTGTTTCTATCCGCAGCGGCGTTCGCGGGCCCGCCGGATTTCCCGCAAAAGCCACGACCTGCCGTCATTCTCATCTCCATCGACGGGCTCAAACCTGAGTATGTATTGGACGCCCGCGCACATGGTCTGAAAATTAAGAATCTTCGCGACTTCCTTCGCGATGGCGCTTACTCAACCGGCGTGCACGGGGTCGTGCCCACTGTTACGTATCCCAGTCACACGACGATGCTTACCGGCGTTGCGCCGGCCACCCACGGCATCTACGCCAACACGACGTTTGATCCTTTCCGTAAGAATTACGGTGGGTGGTATTGGTATGCGGAAGACATCAAGGTGCCGACCTTGTGGGATGCGGCGGCCGCCGCTGGATTGGTCACGGCCAACGTTCACTGGCCCGTGGGTGTCGCCGCACCACATATCAACTGGAATTTGCCGCAATACTGGCGCGCCGGGACGCCCGACGATCGCAAACTGCTTCGCGTGCTCGCGACACCAGGTCTGTTGGAACTGCTCGAGAAAGACCTTGGGCCCTACGCAGACGGCATCGACGAATCCATCGCCGGTGATGAAACGCGGGCGAAATTCGCGGCCCGGCTGATCGAGCTGAAACGCCCCGCCTTTGCCACCGTCTATCTGACGGCACTCGATACAGAGCAGCACGCCTCGGGTCCGTTCTCGGCCCAAAGCATCGCAACACTGGAGCGCATCGACGCGGCCCTGGGCCTAATCCTCAAATCGATCAAACACGCTTATGGCAAGAATGCTGTCGTCTGCGTCGTCTCTGACCACGGTTTTGTCCCCACGGATAAGGCTCTCAATCTCGCCGTGGCTTTTCGCAGCGCGGGACTCATCGACTTCGACGAAAAGGACGCCGTGAAATCGTGGAAGGCGATGATCCGGGGGGCCGGAGGAAGCGCAGCTATCGTCCTGCACGACAAGAGCGATGCGGCGACGAAGACTCAAGTGGCCACGCTGCTCGCCACGCTCGCCGCTGATCCCGCGAATGGCATCGATCGCGTCATTAATGAGGACGAGTTGCACGCACGCGGTGGCTTTCCTGACGCTACCTTCCTCGTCGCGTTGCGTCCGGGCTTTGTGACCGGCGATGGCGTCTCTGGAAACCTCGTCACAGCCAGCACATACAAAGGGATGCACGGTTATTGGCCGGATGTGGCCGACATGAATTCGTCGTTCTTTCTCATTGGACCCGACATTCGCGGGGGCCATTCGCTGGGCGCGATCGACATGCGCTCTATCGCGCCGACGCTGGCTGTAATCCTCGGTGTGTCGCTTCCCGACGCCGAGGTGAAGTCGTTGCAACTCTTTGTCCTAGAACCATTCGCCATCCCCTGGAATCCCGGAAATTGACCTCTGCCATGTCTACCTCTACGATGAAATGGAATTGCGTGGCAATTGCGAGAGGGCGGACGGGGAACCACATGAGAACGAAATCAGTTTTAGACTGCTTTCACGCGCATCGCCTGCGGCTGGGCGGCCTTGTCGCTGTCGTGCTTCTAAGCGGCGTTGCCCCGTCCTTGTCCGCGCAAACGGTGACTCAGATCATCGCCAAAGTGTTTGTGGCGCGCGGCGGGCTCACCAAAATGCGCGCGATCAGGTCCGAGCGCGTATCTGGCACCATCTCCTTCGGGTCTGAAGCATCCGGGCCGTTCGTCGTCGAACTGAAGCGGCCGCTGAAAATGCACATGACGTTGACGGTGCAGAACCAGACGATGGTTCGCGTTTACGACGGAACGCAAGGCTGGGCCAACAATCCCTTCGCCGGAAAGGCGAATCCCGAAGCGATGACCGACGAGGATGTGCAGAATATTTCCGAGGAAGCCGACTTCGACGGGCCGCTGGTGGACTACGCAAAAAAGGGCAATAAACTTGAGCTGGTGGGGAGAGACAAAGTCGAAGACAAGGACGTGTGGCGGGTGAGACTGACGACCAAAAATGGGGACGTCCGCTACTATCTTTTCGATGCAGGCACGTTTCTGCTTCTTAAGTAGGAAGGCAAACGCCGCGCCGAGGGCAAGGAATTCCCGGTGGAATCGTATTTTCGCGATTACCGCGATGTGGAAGGCCTGAAGTTCTCGTTCCAGATCGATTCCGGGAGTTCCGCCACCGATCTGACGCAAAAGCTTGTACTCGACAAAATCGAGCTGAACCCGGAGATTCCCGACTCCGAATTCACCAAGCCAGCTGCACCGCCGGACGCCACCGCGCCACCGCCATCATCGAATCCCTGATGCCGGGCAAGTCCCGAAGAGCGATTCGCGATGAAGGCGGAGGAAAAACCGAATCGGCCGCAGCCCAATGCAGGTTTATGCGCGAATTGCCTTCATTCGCGCCTCATCGAGTCGGCACGCGGCTCGGTCTTTATGCTCTGCCAGCTTTCCGGTACCGACCCGCGCTTCCCGAAATATCCCCGCCTTCCGGTATTGTCCTGCGCAGGGTACGTGGTGACCGCGCCGAGCCTTTAGTCTCTATTCACAAGTACTTATAATAATGATATAGTAATACTAGCGAATTTTCGCCCTCACTTGGGAGGTGCTCTGATGGCGTCGCGTGCTTCGGCAGGACTGGCTACGAGTCTCTTCCTGTTCCTCTGTTCGCCTCGCGCACAGGCCGACCAACTGCAGATCACCAGTGAGCCACCAGGTGCAACTGTTGAAATTGATGGAGTAGCTGTGGGGACCACGCCCTTCGCAAAAGACTTTCCCGGCGGCTACTTTCATAAGACCAGAACAGCAGTCGGTTCGCGACTCGCGCACGTGATGGTGGCCCGCATCACCCTCAGGGGCTACGCCACTAAGGAATTGTTGCTCAGCGATGGGCCCGTGAACTGGATTGGTTTGAACGGTCGCAATCATGGCGAGTACTGGCTTTTCAAGGCCGCGCACTTTCACGTGAATCTCGACCGGATCCCCGAGGTCTTTACTGGAACCATTTCAGCCAGGGTTGCCCGCAACACAGCGGCAGACTTCGCGCCTGAACTGTCGCTGCAAGAGATGGTCGCGCAGACAAAACCCGCAGTCGTGTACTTGAAGAGCTTGCACAAATCCGGCACGGGGTTTCTTATCACCGACACTGGCGTGATTGCCACGAACGCACACCTTGTGCGCGGAGGGGAGTCACTGCTCGCGATTTTACCCGGCGGAGTGCAGCTCGACGCGAAAGTGGTACACGTTGACGACGATCTCGACATTGCTCTCTTAAAGATCGAGGGCTCCCAGTTTCCGCATTTGACGCTGGCCGATGTGTCCACGATTCAGCAAGGAGACACCGTGTTTGCCATTGGCAATCCCGGCGATGCGATGTTATATAGCGTGACGAATGGGATCGTCAGCGCGGTGGGTAAATTTCCAACCGCAGGTCCGGGCACGTGGATTCAAACGAACGCGCCAATCAATCCCGGCAACAGCGGCGGCCCGCTGGTGAATTCACGCGGCGAAGTGATCGGCATCACCACACTAAAGCTCGTAAAAAAAGACACCTCGGGAATAGGTTTTGCCCTCAGCGCCACGGATCTCCTGGCCGTCTTGCATCGTTTCTACCCTACGGAAACAGTCCTCGCCGAGAGACTTTCGGCGCCGGCTCCGCCGGCAGAAGTCCCTACTGCGCCATCAGCCAAGACCGAGTTCGGGTTTGTGGATATCCCAGAACCGCCGCGCGCTCACATCTGGGTTGATGGTGTCCAGACGGGAGACGCACCCGCTTTTCTAAAACTGGTCGCTGGCAAACATCGCTTTGAGGTCCGCGCCCCCGGGGCTCCCGGCTGGATACGAGATATAACCGTACTGAAAGACAGCCGAGTGTCGCTGTACCGCCCAGAGGGATTGGCGCCGCCGTGATAGATGTAGATATCGGTGTGGTCGTCGATTGCGACGCTATGATTCGTGTGCTAGCATCCGCTCGTTGGAGAGCGCACCAGGGAAAAGTTTCGTTTGACCTTCGCCCTCGCTTCTTGCGGGGACCCAGGTAGAGGCCACGTTCTCCTCCCTCAGCCGTATCGAAGTTGCATAGGCGCAGGCCCGCGCCTTCAGCCCCCAGGGCGGACCTCGCCAGTCGATCCCGGCCTTGATGCCGGATGACCGGAATATGGAGGTCTACATGAAGAGCTATCTCACCAAGGACATACGAAACGTAGGCATTGTCGGCCACGGCGGCACCGGCAAGACGCAACTGGTGTCGTCGTTACTCTTCACCGCGGGGATGACACCGCGCTGGGGGAAAGTTGCGGAAGGCACCACCACGACGGACTGGGACGAAGAAGAAATCGGGCGGAAGATTTCGATTCAGACGGGGCTGGCGTACGCGGAATGGCCTTGCACGCTCTGTGCGGGCGCGAGTGTAAAGGTTAATTTCATCGATCTGCCGGGATACTCCACTTTCATCACCGAAGCGAAGGCTTCGCTGATTGGCGCGGATGCGGCGCTGATTACGGTGGACGCGCACGTCGGAGCGCAGGTCACCACCGAAAAAGTTTGGGACTACTGCACGGAATATGACATTCCGCGTGCGTTTGTGCTGACCTGGATGGACCGCGAGCTCTCTAGTTTCGAGCGCTCGATGGAGTCGCTGGAGCAGGTATTCGGTCGCAATGTGGTGGCGCTGCAGCTCCCGATCGGCACGGAACGCGGCTTCCGCGGCGTTATTGACCTGGTGAGCATGAAGGCGCACATGTACAAACCCGATGGCGATGGAAAGCCCTCGATCGAAGAAATTCCCGCGGCATTGGCCGACGAGGCGAAGGAAGCGCACGAAAAGCTCGTGGAAATGATCGCCGAGGGTGACGATGAATTGATGGAAGAGTTTTTCAGGGAAGGCACCATTCCGATTCACGACCTGATTCCGGGTGTACGCAAGGCCATTGTGGCGGAGAAAATATTCCCGGTGTTGATGGTTTCGTCGATGCGAAACATCGGGACCGCGAGCTTGCTTACGTTCATCGCCGACGTGTTCCCTCATCCGGATGAGCACTCTCAAGTGGGCTTCAAGGAGCCGACCGGCAAGGGCGAGCGCATCGAGCGGAAATACGACGACAGCCAGCCGGTGTCGCTATTCGTATTCAAAACGCTGGCCGATCCTTTCGCGGGGCGCATCAACTATTTCAAAGTAAAGAGCGGGGTGTTGAAGAATGACGCGACGCTGCTGAATTTCAATCGCTCTATGCCGGAGCGCCTGCAGCACACGCTGGTCGTGCAGGGAAAGCAACTCACCGAAATTCCGGAGCTGCATGCAGGCGATATCGGAGCCATCGCGAAGCTGAAGGAAACGACCACCGGCGAGACCTTGGGAGACAAGTCCGCGCCGATTTTTTACAGCCGGGCGCAATTGCCGGAGCCTTCGATCACCTTCGCGATCGAACCGAAGACGCGCGCGGATGAAGACAAGATCGGCATATCCATTCACAAAATCCTGGAAGAAGACGCCGCGCTGCGTTTCTCTCGCGATCCGCAAACCAAGGAATTCCTCCTCGCGGGTACGGGCCAGCAGCACATTGAAGTCGTGGTGGCGAAGCTGCATAAGCGCTATCACGTTGATTTGACGTTGAAGCCTCCTAAGGTGGCGTATCGAGAAACAATTCGCGGGAAGGCCGATGCCGAAGGCAAACACAAAAAGCAATCCGGAGGGCACGGGCAGTTCGGCGTGTGCCGCGTCAAGATGGAGCCTGTCGAACGCGGCAAGGGCGTCGAATTCGTCGACGATGTTTTCGGTGGAGCGATCCCCCGGAACTGGATTCCGTCCGTTGAGCGCGGGATCCGCGAGGCGGCGGCTCGCGGTTATTTAGCAGGATTTCCGGTCGTGGACTTTCGCGCAACTCTATACGACGGCAAATATCATGACGTGGATTCGTCCGACATGGCATTCCGGATTGCCGGCTCGCTGGCGTTCAAGGAGGCTATGAAGCAGGCCAAACCCGCGTTGCTGGAACCGGTGATGCACGTCGAAGTGTATGCTCCCGATCAATACTCCGGCGACTTAATGGGAGACCTTAGCGGCCGCCGCGGGCGCATTGCCGGAAGCGAATCGCGTGGGCACAACGTGGTCATCAAGGCACAGGTGCCGTTTGCCGAGATGCTGACCTACGCGAATGATCTGATTTCGAAAACGCAAGGCCGTGCCAGCTACTCGATGGAGTTTTCCCACTACGACTACGTACCCAACGAACTCGCCGATAAAGTCATCGCGGCTCACAAGGCCGCTCACGGCGACCTCGTACACGCTGAAGAAGAGGCCTAGTCCGCGGTCAGCTCTGAGTTGTCTTGTAGTGGCCGCTTTCCGTTTACCCTGAGTCTCGAAGGGAAGCGGGCGTTTTTCACCAGCGGAAGAGTCCTTCGACGATAGTGGGAAGGGAGATTTGTGCCGACAATCTTTGACGGCCTCCTAGATGAGTGGACCGCTGCGGTAAGGGCCAAAGATTCAGCGGTCTTGGCTTCTCTGGTCACCGAAGACTGCATATTTCTTGCGCCGAATGCGCCGCCAATGCGAGGTCGTCTCACGGTCCAACAGCTCTACCAAAACCTGTTCGCGCGCTACGAACTGATACAACTCTTCCGCTTCGAAGAAACTCAGTTGATAGGCGAATGGGCGTTCGCCTGGGGCACCGATGACATCACCATGACGCCTATCGCGGGAGGCGAATCAGTCCATTTCGTTGGGCACGGAATGAGCATTCTGCGGCGGGAGCCTGACGGAGCTTGGCGCTTTGCACGGGGAATCAATAACGCCACGCGACAGACGAGTTAGAGCACGAAGAAACGCCGTTGCGAGGCTGTCCGCTAGGCCGGGAGTTGCGGCGCGATTGATAAGCGATATAACCAAAGACCGCAACGGACATCACAGTCGCAAATATTTCGACTTGGGCAACTAGGGTCGCCGCATCCGGCAGGAAGGTGTGCGCCAGGCAAATGAGAATGGTAAACATCGTTGGACCCTTTCGAAGACCAGCAACAATCCAAATGGCCTTGTCGGTGCTCCTACTGGCACCCTGAAAGCCAAACCGGTTAATTACCTAAGTGCTTTAATGTAAATGCGATAGGGGAAAGTTGAGGAAAAAGTCACAACGATCTCACAAGTTCGACTTGCTAATTCACAATATTCGCAAGAATTGTTAAACTGGCGGTATGGACGACTGCCTCACTTCATCAGCTTCGGCGCTCGGGGAATCGCAACGCTTGCTTCTCATGCTGCGGACCTGGGAGGCCGTCAGCACCGAGCGCGAACTGCCGGGCATGCTGGCATCACTCGCGGACGTGCTCGTTCCGACGGTGCCTTTCGACTCCGTGGGAATCATCGACTTCACGGTGCCCAGCGAAATGCCCGACGAGGACGGCGACTATCACCGGCTGCTGGCGCTCCACCTCGTCGGCATGCCCCGAATGGAAGGGGAGACTCCCGAACAACTCGCAAAGCGGTCCGACCAGTACGCTCAGCGGCCGCCCCTGGACGAAGTCCGACCGCTCATTCCTTATCCGCAACGGCACAGTAAGGAGGACCATGCGGGCGAGCCCTACGCCTGCGACGATCTGTTACAAAAGGAAGGTTGGTATCGGCACGAGTTTCATCTGGCCAAAGATGGAGTTCGCTCCTACGCCGCAGTCCCGTTGGTGATGCGCGGAGAAGTACTTGGCGTGGCGGCTTTCGTCCGGCTCAAGCAACGGGGATTTCCTCCCGCGGAACTTGCCATCCTGAAGGATGTATCGCGCGCGCTATCGATCGCCACGGCGAATGCGCTGGCTAACGAACAGATTCGCAAGCTGCGAGAGCAACTGGAAGCGGAAAATATTTCGCTGCGAGAACAGCTGGGACAGGCGCCGTGGTTCGAGGAAATTCTCGCGCACTCGGCGGAGTTAAAGCGTGTGTTGGACACCGTCGAGCAGGTCGCCGCGACGGATGCGACGGTCCTAGTCACCGGAGAAACCGGCACCGGGAAAGAATTGATCGCACGCGCCATCCATCGGAGATCAGCGCGGGCGCGCGGGCCGCTCGTGAAAGTAAACTGCGCCGCGATACCGCCTACATTGCTCGCTTCCGAACTTTTCGGGCACGAGCGCGGAGCCTTCAGCGGCGCGGTTGAGCGTCGCAAAGGGCGCTTCGAGCAAGCGCATGGCGGCACGCTGTTCCTGGACGAAATCGGCGAATTGCCCCAGGAAATGCAGGTTCTGTTATTGCGCGTGCTCCAAGAGCGGGAATTTGAACGGTTGGGTGGGACGCAGACTTTGCAAGTCGATGTGAGACTCGTGGCGGCGACGAATCGGGATCTGGCTGAGGATGTGCGCGGCGGGAGATTCCGCAGTGATTTGTACTATAGGCTGAACGTTTTCCCGGTGCACGTCCCACCGCTTCGTGACCGCGAGGAGGATATTCCTCCGTTGGTCGCGCATTTCGCCGAGAAATACGGCGAGCGGTTCGGCCGGAAGATCTCACGGATCGATCGAAACACCATGGACGTCCTGCAAGCACATCGCTGGCCGGGCAACGTTAGAGAGCTGGAGAACACCATCGAGCGCGCCGTGATTCTCTCTCGCAACGGAACACTGAGCATCGATGCTGGAATGTTGCACGGCGCAGCCGCCGAAACCATCGCGGAAGATTCAGCTTCCTCGGAGGAGCGTAGGGCGATTGAAGCGGCGTTGAAAGATTCGCGCGGGAAAGTATCTGGAGAGACCGGGGCGGCGAAGAGAGTCGGAGTTCCTGCCTCCACTCTGGAATTTCGCATTAAAAAGCTCGGAATCGACAAGCTACGGTATCGCAGGCGCTGACTTGCGAGGCTTCCTGGACAAAGTCCGGGCGCTCCGACTGAATTGGTGACCGCAAATAGGGCGCAGTCGGAGTGCCCGGTGAGTCCGCGGATAGTACGTAAATTGGCGTGCAAATTCGTGAGCAAGCGCGATTTGGTCAGGATTCCGACCACGTTCTCCTACGAATCGTTGAACGTTACGGCCGCCAGAATTTCATTACGGCCGAATAGTCCAAGTCCTCCTTGGCCGCGGCTTTGACCTTGCCATAGGTTTCGCGGGCGGCGGTTGCTGCGGGCAGGGTGACGCCCAACTCGCTGGCGAGGTCGAGCGCAAGGCTAATGTCCTTATACATCAAGCGCAAAGGAAAGCTTGGGGCGTACTCTCCTTTGAGGAGGTTCGGGGCCTTGACGTCCAGGACGCCCGAGCGAGCCATGCTTGACTGCATGACCTCGATGAGCTTCTCTCCTTTTAGTCCGGCGGCCTCTACCAAGGCAAGCGCTTCGGCAAGCGCCTCCACTTGCAGGGCCAATATTGAGTTCATCGCCAGCTTGATCGTTTGACCCGCGCCGTTGGGCCCGAGTAGAAACCAACGCTTACCCATCACCCCGAGTATCGGCTCGACCGCCTTTAGCGTTTCCTCATCCCCTCCGATCATGAAAACGAGTTCGCCCTTCTTTGCTCCCCAATCGCCGCCCGTGACGGGAGCATCGAGGAATCTAGCTTTTTTCTCGGCGCATGCGGCGGCAATCTTCCGCGCCAGGTCCGGCGAGACAGTGCTGGAGTCGATGTAGATGCTGCCTGGCTTCAGGGCTGGCAGCGCGGGGTCATTTTGACTGACGCCCGCAGTGCCCTTGGAACTTGTCCCCCACAACACTTCCTCGAGCGCCGGCGGATCGCTCACCATGGTCAGCAATACATCCGCTCCGGCGGCCACATCTCTCGGCGACTTCGCGAGGGTAGCGCCGGCCGCGACAAGCTCATCCGCGCGCTGGGGCGTCCGGTTCCACACGGTCAGCGGGTGCCCAGCCTTCAATAAGTTCATGCCCATGGGACGGCCCATCAGGCCTAGCCCAATCAGACCGATCTTCGCTTTAGAAGCCGATTCCACAAATGCCTCCTCGAGTGGCCGCCGTGCCGCGCGTGCCCGAATGGCGTCCAAGGCTCCACATTCGCATAAAACGCACAAGGATTGTAGTCGATGGCGGCTCGAGACTCGCGCCAGCGGGGTTGCAGCTGGACGGAGGGCGCACGAGTTCAGGCAGGTTTCGGGCGCTTATGGAGAGGCAGGATATGGCCGGGCTCGTTCGGATCCACCCTCGCCGTGCTTTGCAAACCGCCCCCGTGCGCTTCGGCGGTCGCTGACGCAGCAGATCCAGGCTTTCTTATTCCGAGGGGAGGAGTAGCGATGTCGCTGCGTTCTTCCAGGCGCACGATGTACTGGTAAGGGATTTCCCAGCGAAATTGCTTCATTTGGCCATGCTGCTCCAGGTGTTGTTCGAGAAAGATCGAACGGCCGGAGTCGGCGACAAACGTTCCGGAAGCAGGTAATAAGATGTCGCCGGCGCGGTAATGCACCTCGACCCTGCGCCCCAGAAAGGCGGAATAACGGGCCATAAGACACAAGTTTGGCGGGCGGGACATGCGGGCTCAATAGCACCAAAGTACTGGACAGTGGATGAAGCGAGGATTTTCGAACGCTTCGCTGTTTCGCGAAATTCCTAGTTCGGCGTCGCCAACGTCAGATAGTCAGGCCGGTCGGAAACCAATTTGTGACGGAATGATTTTTGAATTTTTCCACGGTCGATTAGAAATGCGCCGGGCATGCGCTCGATGTCGCCTGCGGGAAATCCCACGAAGTGGCCACGGAGCATCGCGTTGAGCATTCTAAGGATGCCCTCGGAATTCAGATACTGGCGAAGCTCCGCGCGAAGCAGTCCGAATGCCTCGTACAGGCACCCATCGGGATCGCTGAACCTCGGCACATCCAGCATTCCGTACGGTTTGAAGAACCACTGAGCTTGTGCTTCCGTGCCGAGATGCACAAACGCCAGGGGAGTGCCTTTTGCTTCGATCGACTGGCGCTTCTCGGCCAAGTCTGCCACCGCTTCGCGACAGAAGGTGCAGCCGAAGTGGCGCAGGAAAACCGGAAATAGTGGGCGCTCGGCAAGAGCGGCGAGGCTCTCGCCGGTCTGCGACGTGTAGGCGCTCAGAAGATCCGAATCGATCTGCTTTGTGCGAAACACGCTGGGAATAACCGTTGGCTTTCGTTCTGCAACCTGTCGTGAGTCTAGCACGGGCGCGTTCGGGATCGTTGGCTTGGGCACGAGAGGCTCCTTCTTCCTTCCTAGATACGAAAGGGCATTTAAGACGAATGAGAGCGCTTCGAATAATTAGCAGCGGCTTGCCCAGTTGGAGGCAAGTTCCAGCACCCGATCGAGTGCGAAATTAAACGTGGGCCGCGGTGTCGCGATCATGCCTTCGATCAGCAGGCGACTTCACGATACGAATCGAATCTTGACTTTTTTCCGGGGCGGGCTATTGTCTGTCGGGGTTTTGCGATGCTTCAAGGAGAATTCATGACAGGCAAATGGATGGGAGCTCTCGCTCTTTGCGCCGCAGTACTTATTCCCGCTGCGGCACGCGCTCAACAGGCCGCCGGCAAGACGACCGTGTTGAAGGCGGCACGGCTCTTCGATGGGAAGAGCAACGCGTTGGTGACGCCGGGAGTTGTAGTTGTGACCGACGGAAAAATTACGGCGGTCGGTGCGAGCTCTGCGGTCCCCGCCGGCGCCGAAGTGATCGATCTCGGTGATGCCACGCTGCTGCCGGGATTCATCGACGCGCATACCCATGAGTCCATGATGAATTCCAACGACTATAAGCAGCGGGAGCTCGACGCGTTGCAGAAGTCCATCGCCGAGCAAGCGCTCGATGCGACATCGAATGTGCGAGTGACGCTGATGGCGGGCTTCACTACCGTGCGTGACGTCGGCTCGCGCGATTCTCTGGACGTCGGTCTTCGCAACGCGATTCGTGACGGCAAGATTCCCGGGCCGCGCATGCTTGTTTCCGTGCACGCGATAGGCGCAACCGGCGGCCACTGCGACGATACCGATGGATTCCGCCAAGGCTTGTTTGGTCACGAAACCGGACCCGAGCAAGGCGTGATCAACGGCGCCGACCAGGCGCGGTACGCGGTCCGGCTGATGCACAAGTACGGCGCGGACGTGATCAAGACCTGCGCCAGCGGCGGGGTGCTTTCTCCCACCGATGATGTCGATACGCCGCAGCTCACGCAGGAAGAACTGAATGCCATCGTTGACGAAGCTCATGCGCTTCGGCTGAAGGTCGCGACGCATTGCCACGGCGCGGAAGCCGGGAAGCGAGCGATTCTCGCGGGTGTGAACTCGATCGAGCACGGAACTTTTCTCAATGACTAAGACCTCGACATGATGAAGCAGCGTGGAACCTATTTGGTGCCAACGCTTATGGCGGTTCAAGGGCTTCAGGAACAGCTCGATAAAGGCATCTACATTCCGCCGGCGATTTCCATCAAAGCGCAAATGGCGATCGCCAACATTCGTAAGACGTTTCAGAAGGCGCTCGCTAAGGGCGTGCACATCGGCCTGGGCACCGACGCAGCGGTCTACCCCCACGGACGAAACGCAGAGGAATTTCACCAGATGGCGGATCTTGGCATGAAGCCGATCGACGCGCTCAAGGCTGGAACTTCGTGGGATGCGGAACTTCTCGGCATGGCGGACAAAATCGGAACGCTGGAACCGAACAAGCTCGCCGACATCGTCGCGGTGCCCGGCAATCCCGTCGAGAACATCCGACAGACCGAAAAGGCTTTCTTTGTCATGAAAGAAGGCGTGATTTATCGCAACGATCGAGGCGCGGCGGCGCGATAGCGTTGCATCAACATTCCGCTGCAAAGCGGGAATCGAGAGGCGATCGTCATGCCAGACCTGGCAAGCACGGTGGGTTCGGACCTTGCGGATTATTTCGAGAAAGTCTGCGCGAAGCTCCACAAATGGGTTGAGCCGCTTTCGGACGAGCAATTCTGGAAGAATCCATTTTCATACGGCAACGACGTCGGGCATCTGGTTCTGCACCTGACCGGCAACCTCAACTACTACATCGGCGCAAAGATTGCCGCTTCCGGATATGTGCGCGATCGCGACCGGGAGTTTGCCGAGGCTGCGCGTCCAAGCAAAGAGCAGGTGTTGCAGAATTTCGATGGCGCCATCGATCTGGTCGCGGAAACCGTTCGCAAACAATCCGCCGAGGATTGGAACAAGGAATATTCGGCCGAAGGCGTAACAGCAAAGAACCGGTTTGCGATTGTCCTGGACTGCGCGGCGCACGCCGATCATCACGTCGGCCAAATCATCAACTTGAGCCGAGAATTGTCGCTCGAATCGAGCGCGCATTCATCGTCAACCTAACTGGGCCGGAGCCCGCACAGCTTCGTAGCGGAGCCTACGCTTCCAGCTTGAACCGCGACGAAGCCAGGCGATACAGGCGGCGCCACACCAGACGGTTGATCAGCACGACCACCGTCGCCATGATCAAAGTCGAGGCAAGCAACACGTCGAAGCGGCCCGCGTCGCTGGCTCGGCTGATGGCGCTACCAAGGCCGGGGGCCGAAACTATTTTCCCCTGAAAATGAAAGTATTCGGCGACGATACTGGCGTTCCACGCGCCGCCAGAAGCCGTGACCATGCCCGTAATCAGGTAAGGAAAAATCCCGGGCAGGATCAGGTAGCGCCAGCGATCCCAGCTGCCGAAACGGAAAATGCGCGCTGCTTCTTTCAAATCAGTGGGAATAGCCATCGCGCCGGCAATCACATTGAACAAGATGTACCACTGAGTGCCGAGAAGCATCAGCGCCATCGCGGCAATCTCCAGGCCGCCACGCAGGTGAATGAGAAAAAGCAGGATCACGGGGAAAAGCGCGGTGGCGGGAATCGATGCGGCCAATTGCGCCAGCGGCTGCGCGATGCGCGCCAACCGCGGATTGAAACCGATCGCGACGCCCACGGGCACCGTCCAAAGAGCGCCGATGAGGAGCGCGGCATTGACGCGCAAAAAAGTAAACGCGGCGCTACGCAGCAGATCGAAGTAATCCGCTCGATGAAGATCCGATAGCTCGCCCACCGCATGAACAACGGCAACGCCTAGGCCGACGAGAACCACTGCCGCGAGGATGATCAGGAGCACGCGGCGAGCGCGGCCCTGTTTTGGAGCGGAGAATGTTGCAGCCGCGCGGCGGGCGCCGACGGCGAAAGTCAGCGTAAGCCAATCGGTAACCGGGCGGACGATCATTCGATAACCGCGAATGACCAGTGACGCGCGACCGATCAGCCGGAGCAATGTGTTTGGTGTGACGCTGGCGCTCTCTACTTGCTCGAACTTGAATTTGTCCGCCCACACGATCACCGGTCGCCAAATCAGCTGATCGAGCACAACAATGACCCCGACCATCGCGGCGAGGCCCCAGAGAATGGCCCGCGTGTCACCATTTCCGGCAGCCGTCTGCAGGAAGGATCCGAGACCCGGCAGCCGGAAATCGCGATCGCCGAGCACGAACATTTCGCAGGCCATCAGAAAAAACCAGCCTCCTGCGACCGACATCATCGAATTCCACACCAGACCGATGGTAGAGAATGGCAAGTCCAGCTGCGCGAAGCGCTGCCAAGAACCGAAGCGGTAGATGATAGCGGCTTCCCGGAGATCGCGGGGCTGCGTCTTCAGTGAAGAATAAAAACTGAACGCGATGTTCCAGACCTGGCCCGTGAAGATCAACAAGATGGAGCCAAGTTCAACGCCGATCTGCTTGTGCGGGAAAAGGGTGACCATCGCGAGCATTACGCCCGGCAGGAAACTCAGCACCGGAATGGATTGCAAAATATCGAGCAGCGGAATCAGCACCATTTCCGCGCGTCTCGAACGGGCCGCGAGGTACCCGTAGCCCAGAGCGAACACCAGGCTCAGCGCGTAGGCGATGCCAATGCGTGCGACCGAATACAGAGCATAAAGAGGAAGCGCGCGCGGACTCTGTGAAATGTGCGACGTGGGAGCGACCGGGCCCAGCCACGATCGCCCGATCGCATAAACACCGTAGATAGCGGCGAAGATAAAAAGAAAGACGGCGATGTCGATCAGGAACGACCAGGTCCACCGGGAACCTGCGGGCCGCGCCGCGGTAGGCGGCAGCGGAGTTCGATCCTGCGTTGTGGCCAGCGGGGCGGTTGCCGTCACGGGAAGGTTAGGCCTCGGTCAGCGTCAGTTTGCCGGTGGCGGCATCGTAGTCGAAAATCTCGGCGTAGCGGCCCCACTGAATGGCGGTTTCGAGTTGACGCTGAGATTCGTCCTCGCTGAAGTGCTCGTCGATGAGGTCATGGAAAAATTCGGCGGGCATCGTGCGATCAGCTTTTGCCTTGAGGGATTGTTCCATCTGACGTAGCAACGGAACGTTCGCGAGCGCCGCCTTGCGAAACATCGCCTTGCGCGTCTGGATGTTCCCTTTCGAGAAAGCCTGCCCTTCAGGCGTAATGATGGCGTCCCCTTCTTCAAGACGCATTAAGCCAAGAAGTACGGCGGTATCGACGGTTGGAAGCAGAGCGTCGACTTCCAGGCTTAGCTCATCGGCGAGGTGATGGAGATCGACGCGGCCACCGAGGTCGGCCACGATTTCGAGCAAACCCGCCATCCCTCCCGGACGCGTGTGCGGGAGCATCAAACTCTGATGCTGAACGGGGGTGCTGGTGCCCGGTGCCATGTGAATCACGTCGTCTTTCGAGTCGGGACTCGTGAGGACACGATAGATCGCATCGACAAGCTCAACGAAGTGCGGTGACTTACGATTGCGCGGGTGCTCCAGATCCACGGCAAAGTCGGCGTGAATGTGCGCGGGGTTGCGGCCGAGTACGATGATGCGGTCGGCAAGGACAACCGCTTCTTCAATGTTGTGAGTGACGATGAAAATCGCGCGCGTCGGAATTTTGTGGCCGAGCCACAGCTCCAGTAACTCGCCGCGCAGCGTTTCGGCTGTGAGCACGTCGAGCGCGGAGAAAGGCTCGTCCATAAAGAGGACTTCCGGCTCAACGACGAGCGCGCGAGCAACGCCGACACGCTGCTTCATGCCGCCCGAGAGCTCTTTCGGATAAGCGCTCTCGAAACCGTCGAGCCCCACGGCATCAATGATGCGGAGCGCACGCTTGTGGCGCTCGATAGGAAGCATGCCGCGAGCTTCGAGAGGAGCTTCCACATTTTCGAGGACAGTCAGCCAAGGAAAAAGCGCAAAGCTTTGGAAGACGATAGAAACGTTTGGCGATTCACCGTGAACTGGCTGGCCGTGCCAGAACACATCTCCCGCGGAAGAAGGTGAAAGGCCGGTTAGCATGCGAAGCAGTGTAGACTTGCCGCAGCCGGACGGGCCGAGGAGCGCAACGATCTTGCCGGGATAGACGGCGAGGTCCGTGGGAGAGATAACCTGGATGCGGCTGCCATCGGGCTGGCCGTAAAATTTCTCGAGCTTACGCGCCTCAATGATCGGAGCCTCAGCGATGACGGGGGTGCTCATAAGTCCGTGTATTATGGCTCAAGTTCCGGGACATCGCACAGATGGATCGAACTGGCGGCTTACATTCCTTGGCGGTTACAATTCCGTGAACGCCGCATGACTCCGGAGCCTTCGATTTCCTCGACAGACTCTTCCCTCGATCGATTCCACGGGTGGCTGCTTGCCTTGATCCTTTCGCTTGCGGCTTCGCTGCTGATCGTGGCGCCCTTCTTTTGGCTTGGGAGCCCGTCGGGGCACGATTTCGAGTTTCACGTCGCGTCCTGGATCGACGTGGCCGGACAGTGGAAGGAAGGGATTGCCTTTCCACGATGGACAGAGTGGGCCAATCATGGATTCGGCGAGCCGCGATTCATTTTTTATCCGCCGCTTTCGTGGCTGTTCGGTGCGGCGCTTGGTTTCGTGGTCCCGTGGAGCTACGTTCCAGTTGCGTTCATCGTGCTGGTCCAGACCTTCGCGGGGCTATCGGCGTTTGCGTTAGCTCGGCGAGTTTTGCCGGAGCGGGCGGCACTCTTCGGCGCGGTGTGCTACGCGGCCAATCCGAATGCGCTGCTGATTATTTACATGCGCAGCGATTACGCAGAACTCTTGGCGTCGGCATTTTTTCCGCTGCTTTTTCTGTCTGCATTGCGACTCGGTGGCTTTCTGGAGAGTCGCAGTGGATCCATGGGCCGTGCGGCGGCATCTTTTTCTTTCGCGTTTGCCGCTGTTTGGCTTTCGAACGCACCCGCCGGCGTCATGGCCAGCTATAGCGTGGCCCTGTTGTTCGCGTGGATTGCGTTCAGCGAAAAATCATGGTGGCCGCTAGCACGCGGAGCGGGTGGAATTGCACTGGGTTTCGGCCTGAGTGCCTTTTACTTGGTGCCCGCCGCGTACGAGCAACGCTGGGTGAATATCGCGCAAGCACTCTCGTCCGGTCTGCTGCCGACGCAGAATTTTCTGTACTCGACCATTAACGACCCGGAGCACACCTTATTCAACTGGATCGCATCGACTACCGCGGTCGTTCTGATTGTGCTCACGGGGACGGCGGCGCTGGCCGCTCGACGCCGCACTCCGTATGAGACCCCGGTTGCCACCGAGGAAAAAATGTGGCGCGCATTGCTGCTGCTGGCGGCCGTTGCAACTTTGTTGATGTTACGGCCGACGTCTATTCTCTGGGCGGTGCTGCCGAAATTGCGCTTCGTGCAGTTTCCCTGGCGATGGATGTCGATCGTCGGGGTGCCATTTGCTTATTTTCTCGCGGCCGCGCCAGCGAAGAGCCGTTTTCGCTGGGTTTGGGTCAGCTCTGTACTCATCGTGCTTGCCGCGGGGGCGATTTTCTTTGTGCGCTCGACCTGGTGGGATAGCGATGACGTTGCCACGCTTCGGGCCGGTGTGGCAGCGGGAACGGGATTCGAGGGCGTCGATGAGTACGATCCCGTTGGAGACGATCACTACAATCTTCCAGAGAAGGCGCCACAAGTGAATGTCCTCCCGGATTCTTCTGGCACCCTGAGAGGCGCGACGATTCTTGTGCAACGTTGGACCGCGGCCGAAAAGAGGCTGCGTGTTACCGCCGTCGCTCCGGTGCGGATTGCCCTGCGCTTGTTGAACTATCCGGCTTGGCACGTTGACGTGAACGGCTCTCGGTTTATTCCCGAGAGTGCGGCAGACTCTGGGCAAATGATTTTGGAGTTGCCTGCAGGCGAATCTCGCGTGGATGTTCGCTTCGTCAGGACTGCGGACCGAACTGTGGGCGCCCTACTGAGCGTCGCGAGCCTGCTCGTCGGCCTGCTCTTGTGCTTTCGGCGGACGCAAGCGTAGTCCAATTGCACAAAGCTCGCGGCTGCCGACCGTGGCGCCCTTAGCATCGACACAAATAGAAATGTCTGCGTTACTTAGCGGCGATCCACTGTGGGGTGGCGGACGTCTTGGCCTTGGACGATGTAAATTACGTCTTCGGCGATGTTCGTGGCGTGGTCGCCGATGCGTTCCAGGTTTTTGGCTACGAGGATCAGTTCGAAGGCCGGGAAGACCACGCTGGAGTCGCCCATCATGTAGGTCAGGAGTTCGCGGAAGATCTGGTCGCGATAGTGATCGACCTGGTCGTCCATAGCGAGAACTTTCTGAGCTAGCTCGACGTCCCGGCGGACGACGGCGTTAAGCGCGTCGCGCACCATTTCTTCGGCGACTTCGCTCATGCGCGGGAGATCGACGTAGGGCTTGACGCGCGGGTGTCGCAGGATGCGGACGGATGCCTGGGCGATATTGACGGCCTGGTCGCCGATGCGCTCTAGATCGTTGTTGATGCGGGAGACAGCCAAGACGAAGCGGAGGTCTACGGCCATCAGTTGGTGCAGGGCGAGGAGCTGAACAACGCGGTCGTCGATTTCGATCTGCAGCTCGTTGATGGCGTCTTCCTCGTCGAGAACGCGCTTAGCGAGTTGCTCGTCGGAGTCGAGCACGGAGTGGACGGATTGGTGGACGCCTCGCTCGGCAAGGCTGCCCATCCAGAGCAGGCGCTCTTTGAGCTCGTTCAGATCTTTTTCAAAGTGGCGTTCCATGTTCCCCTCAGTAAGTCAGCGTCGCGAACGGCCTTGCGATCATCCGAAGCGGCCGGTGATATAGGCCTCGGTGCGTGGATCGCCCGGTGTTGTGAACAAATGCGGCGTCGGACTAAATTCGATGAGCTGACCGGTCAGAAGGAATGCAGTGAAATCACTGACACGGGCGGCCTGCTGCATGTTGTGCGTGACGATGGCGATGGTGCAGAGATCCTTCAGGGAGACGAGCAGCTCTTCGATTTTGGCGGTGCTGATGGGATCCAGGGCGGAGCACGGCTCGTCGAGCAACAGGACTTCCGGCTCGACCGCCAGAGCACGGGCGATACACAGGCGCTGCTGCTGACCGCCGGAGAGATCGTACGCCGACTTGTGAAGTTGGTCCTTCACTTCGTCCCAGAGAGCGGCGTGACGCAGGCTCTTCTCCACGGCTTCGGCCATCGGAAGTTTGGTGCCATTGATGCGCAAGCCATAGGCGACGTTGTCGAAAATCGATTTGGGAAAGGGATTGGGGCGCTGAAAGACCATGCCGACGCGGCGGCGTAATTGGGTGACGTCCTGGGTAAGAATATTCTGGCCGTCGAGCAGGATTTCGCCCTCGAGGCGAGAGCTGCGCACGGTTTCGTGCATACGATTGAGGGTACGCAGGAGAGTGGATTTGCCGCAGCCGGAGGGACCGATCAAGGCAGTGACTTTGTTGACCGCGATGCCCAAGCTGATGTCAAAGAGCGCTTGCTTGGTGCCGTAGAAGAAATTCAGTTTACTGATGCTCATGCGCATGGGCAGAGGCGCCGTGGCTTCCCGGCTCGCGGACCCCGTAGTATTTGGTGTGATGTTTACGGACACTGCCGGCCTCACAGAAGCGTGCATGGTTTAGGACCTCGGAACCGCGATGCCACGGGAGAGAATCGCCCGCGCCAGGATGTTGATGACCAGAATCAGACCGAGAAGTACGAGTCCCGCGGCCCAAGCCTGCCGGTGCCAATCTTCGTACGGCGCGATGGCGTAGGTAAATATCATAACAGGGAGCGAAGCGGTTGGCTGGTTCCAGCCAGGGCTCCAGAAACGGCTGCCGAACGCGGTGAAAAGCAGGGGAGCGGTTTCGCCCGCGACGCGTGCGAAGGCCAGGAGAATGGCGGTGAGAATGCCGCGGTACGCGGCCGGGACGATGACCGTCGCAATCGTTTTCGACTTGCTCGCCCCCAAAGCCATGGCACCCTCGCGTAGCGCGCGCGGGACGGCACGAAGAAACTCTTCGGTGCTGCGCAGAGTGATGGGAATCATCATCACCCCCAGGGCAAGTCCACCAGCTAGGGTAGAGAAGTGCTTGAAAGGGAGGACCGCGAGGCTGTAGGCGAAAATACCGATCACGATCGAGGGCACACCGTTGAGCAGGTCAGCGGCGTAACGGACAACGAAGGCCACGGTACTGCCGCTGAACTCGGCGAGGTAGATCGCGCCCAGGAAGCCGATGGGTACCCCGATGAGCGCGGCCAGGAGTAGCAGCTTGGCGCTGCCAACGATGGCATTGGCCATGCCTCCGCCGGACTCGCCTACCGGAGCCGGCAGCTTGGTAAAGAAATTCCAACTGATGGAAGTGCCGCCATGATAGACGAGGTAGCCCAGGATGAAGAACAGGACCGCGACCGCGACTATGGCGCAGATGCCGGTCATGGTGAGCATGAAACCACTTACGAATTTGCGCCAGCGTAATCGGGCGGTCATGTTTGTATTTCGCTTCCGCGCTGCGAGGTCGCCACAATCAGCAAGCGAGCCAGACCGTTAAGAATGAAGGTGAGCAGAAATAGCACCAGGCCTAATTCGATCAGCGATTGAAGATAGAGATCACCGGTGGCTTCCGTGAACTCGTTGGCGATAACGGCGGCGATGGAGTAGCCGGGAGCAAAGAGCGAGGCGCTGATGGTCGGGGTGTTGCCGACGACCATGGTGACGGCCATGGTTTCACCCAAAGCTCGAGCCAGTGCAAGAAAAATTGAACCCATAATGCCCGTTCGTGCAAACGGGACAACGACTTTCCACGTGGATTCCCAGCGCGTAGAACCCAGACCCAAAGCGGCTTCACGCTGATCTCGAGGCACTGAAAGCAGCACTTCACGGGAGACAGAAATAATATAGGGAATCACCATGATGGCCAGGACGATGCCCGCGGTGAGGAAGCCAACACCGTACGCGGGGCCTTGGAACAGCGGTAAAAAGCCAAGAGATTTTTTGAGGGCGGGCTGGATATATTCCCGCATCATCGGAATGACAATAAAAACGCCGAGCAAACCATAGATGACGCTAGGAACCGCGGCGAGCAAATCAATAAAGAATTCTAGGGTGTCGGAAACCGTTGCGGGAGCTAGCTCTGCCAGGAAAATCGCGGCGCCGATGCCGAGCGGAACGGCGAGAAAAAGAGCGACGCCAGCGGTAACGAGGGTACCGTAGATAAACGGCAGCGCACCGAACCGGTCGAAGATAGGATCCCAAACACTGGTGACGAAGAAATGGAATCCAAACTTGTGGCGCGGCAGCGCGGACCCTATCCAAAGTTCGTATACGAGCAAAATCGTGACGAGAACAACGGATGCGGCGAAAAGAAACGTGATCAACCGTACGATCTCGTCGCCTTCGCGTAACCTGCTGATAAAAGAGCGCGAGCCCGCGAAGGGGCCCGCGCCATGTACCGTTGTTGTGGTGCTGGCCACTTTATTGGACTTTAGCTAGGGCCTGCTTTTCCATAGCCACTACTTCTTTGGGAAGTTTGGCGTAGGACAAAGCCTCGGTATCATTCTGGCCGTCGGTGAGCATCCAGCTCACGAAGCCCTTGATGGCGTCGCGCTTGCTGGCATCCGAGAACTTCTCCGGGATAAGCAGCCAAGTAAAGCTTGAAATGGGATAAGCATTCTTTCCCGGAGCATTGGTGATGGAGACGCGAAAGTCCGCGGGCATGTCCTTGGCGGCGCCCGCTGCGGCTGCGGTAACGCTGGCGAGATCGGCCTTGACGGTTGTTCCCGAAGAATTTTTCACCTTGCCATAGGGCATAGAGTTCTGAATGGCGTAAATTAATTCAACATAACCGAACGAGTTCGGCGTCTGCTTGATCAAACCCGTGACGCCTTCGTTGCCTTTGCCTCCCAAGCCTACGGGCCAGTTGACTGACGTGCCTTTGCCGACTTTGTTCTTCCAGTCGTCGCTGACTTTAGAGAGATAGTCGGTCCAGATGTAGGAGGTGCCGCTGCCGTCGGAGCGATGCACGACCACGATGTCATTCGCTGGCAGTTTCACGCCCGCGTTCGCGCCGGCGATCGCGGGATCATTCCACTTGGTAATTTTGCCGAGGAAAATTCCAGCGATGGCATCGGAGGTGAAAGTCAATTCCGCGCTGACGCCGGGAATATTGTAGGCCGGGACGTCGGCGCCCAGAACCGTGGGGAAGTGGAGAATGCCGAAACCGTGTTTGTCCTGGAAAGCCTTCAGTTGATCGTCGTTCATGGGGCCATCGGAGGCGCCGAAATCCACGGTGCCTTCGGTCACTTGCTTGATGCCGCCGCCCGATCCGATGGACTGGTAGTTGATCTGAATGTTGCCGTTCTTTTTGTGATATTCGTCAAACCACTTAGAGTACATCGGGTACGGAAACGATGCGCCCGCTCCATTGATTGACAACGGGTTGTCCGCCAAAACAATTCCTGCTCCTGCGAGCAGCAACATGGCTACTAGCAATCCGGTGATGCGTTTCATGCGTGTTCTCCGTCTTATCCTCGACTTGGCTTCCGATGCTGGAGTGTCTCCTATCCGTGTTACAGCATTGTTACAAGCGATTCAGCATCTGTTGACAGCTCCACTCGTTCACTGTCCCTAACAGACTGTATTTTCAGTCACCTGCAGGTGGTCAAAAAGCGACGCGACGGTAGCGGGAGGAAAAAGCGCAACCCTGGCGAATAGGCCTATCCCTGCGGCCCGCAGAAGCACGCACCGACCTCGGCAGCTCACTGTGGTCGTGGCTCCCGGCGGAGTCTAGCCAAGAATCACCAAAGTAGCTTGAGGCCGAATTGGACCTGGCGCGCGGTCGTGGATGTGCTGGTAATCGCTCCAGCGGTGCCCGACAAACCAGTGTGGTTCGCGGCAGTAGGCGGCGTAAAAACGATCAGGTTTGGCGTATTGAAATTGGCGCGATTCAGCAAATTAAAGATTTCGGCGCGGAATTGCAGGCTGAGGCGCTCGCGGATTTTCGTATCTTTCAGAACCGAGAAATCCCACGTGGCGAGTTCCGGACCGATATACGTGTCTCTGCCCACATTGCCTTCAAAACCGCTCGTGGAGGGTGGAGCGATAAACGCGTTCGGGTTGAACCATTGGCTGGGGTTGCCGGTGACGACGGAGCCCGTGAAGGCGGGGTTCAAGAAGGGCCTCACAGGATTCCGGGTGTCACCCGTGTTCGAAGGGTTGTAGCTCAGCTGCGGCGTGAACGGGAATCCCGATTGCGCGGTAATGATGCTCGACAGCGACCAGCCTGAGACCAAGCCGCCGCGCCAACCGTCGAAATCGCTCCCGAATTGCTGGCCCCGGCCAAACGGCAGGGCGTAGATCACGTTGACCACACCAATGTGTCTGGCGTCGAAGGTCGCGAGCCCTTTGTCCGAGGCCAAATCGAAAGGATTCGCTGCCAAGCCCGGGGCGTTGCCGGCGGTGGTTTGATTCAAAGAATCGCCGTCATCGAGAGTTTTCGAAAACGTATAAACGCCGCGCAACGTGAGCCCGTGGCTGAAACGCCGCCGCAAGTCCACTTGCAGCGCCTGGTAGGAACTGACGCCCTCAGAGAACCAAGTCCAGGTGTTCGCTAGTGCCGGATTCGCTTTCGGCGCGCCCGCAGGAATGTAAAAGGTGCCCGCTGGCACCGGCGCTCCGGCCAAAGGCGAACCGATGGGGAATCCGATGTTGGGAGAGTTCGTAGCAGTCGCGGGTTTGTTGGGGTCCCACGTTGGATAGACCGCTGGACAAGGAGCCGCCGGGCAAATCACCGGAAACGGTTCGTTGGCGTCGATGCCGATGATTTCGTGGTAGCCATGAGAGCCTACATAACCGATGGTCAGCACGGTGTTCGGTGAAAGTTCGCGCTCCACGCGCAGAGACCACGAAATCAGCGTGGGAGTTCGCATGTCCGGTTGGACTCCGCCGGGAACCAGCTTCGCGCCGGCAGGTACCGCGGCGGCGGGGTCTAGCGGAAGCTTCGCCACCGGCAAGGATGCAATGCTGTACGTAGGATTAAACGGCGCGTTTTGGTCCGCGCGATATCCAAGCGCGTCCTGTAGATCGTTGTACATTCCGAAACCCCCGCGGATCACGGTCCTGTGGTCAACGGGACTCCAGGCCACACCGACGCGCGGCTGCGGTAGAAGCTTGGCTTTGTTGTCAGTGAACAGCGCATTGCCAACGAGGGGCTGGGAGGAAATCACTCCGCCCTGGGAGAAGTTGTAGTTTGCGGCGCGATTGTGGGCCTCGTTCCAACCAGTGGAGGATTCAGCGCGAAGACCCAGAGATAGGGTGAGCTTTGAACTGAGGCGGACGACGTCCTCGGCATGGAGCGCTCCAAAAACCGAGCGCCAGTTCATCGCCGTCGGTGCCGGATCGAAGAGGAAGGTACCAACGGTGCCACTCAGGAACTGCGCCAGGCTGGCGAAGGTCGCCTGTCCGTACTGACTGAGCGCTATAGTTTCGTTCGACTGGAATTGCTGGATCCACGCTCCGAAGCTCACCTGGTGGAGGCCGTGCGTTAGGGTCACGCGATCTTCATACGTATAAATATTTCGCGCGATGCTCAAGTTGCTGCCGTTGTTGCTTCCTGCCAAACCGATCGAGGCTTGCGGGTTCGACGCTGCGCTGCCGCCTACCACCGCAGCGCCGACTGGAAGACCCGAGAGAAAACCGGGAACGCTGGCAGCGGGAGTTCCGGGGGTTGGCTCACCGGTGAAGAAATAACCTGCGCGCGAATAGCCGATGCGCGCGGTATTCAGTAGCGACGGCGAGAAGATGTGCGTCTCTTCCAGGCTCACCACCTGCTCGCGAAGGTTGAGTAGGTCCGAGCTGTAAGGGTTGGCGGGCGTCGCGGTGATGTCTCTACCGTCATCAACCGTGTAGATCCCCGCCAGTGAATCCCTTTGCGAAAAGATGTGATCGACGCGAACTGTCCCGAAATCTTCGTGTATGGTTTGCAACGGGCTACTGAAGACTTCAGCGATTCCGTTGAAGTCAGGTGCGCCAGCGGGTGCCGTGGGCCATAGACTCAGCAGCGGTTGAACGCTCGGCACGGCAGCGGCACGGGAAGCCGCGTCCGGAACGAACGCCGCTGAGGTCTGATGCAAATTTTGGCGGAAGCCCTCGTAGTTGGCGAACACGAAGGTTTTGTCCGAGTGGAGGGGTCCGCCAATCGACGCACCGAACTGGTTGCGTTGAAAAGGCGGGGCCGAGCCCTGATCGAAGAAATTAGCAGCGTCGAGCGCGTTGTTGCGCAGGAATTCATACGCGCTGCCGTGCCATTGGTTGCTGCCGGACTGGGTGACGATCACCACCTGCGCGCCCGGGTGCTTGCCGAATTCGGCGCTATAGGAATCGCGCTGCACACTAAATTCGCGCACAGCGTCAACGCCAAGGAGCATCCCGCTCGCTCCCCCAGGCTGCATGTTGTTCTCCGCGGCCCCCGTGTATTCCACTCCATTAAGCAGGAACAGATTTTGCTGAGGACGATTTCCGGAGGCCGCGAAGTTGTTGGCGCTCGTGGAATTGGAGATGCCTGTGCCGCCCGTTTTTTGCGACGTGAAATTGACGATGCCAGGATTAAGCGTAAGCAGCAGATCGAAGCTGCGCCCGTTGAGCGGAAGTTCCTTTATGGCGTGCTCCCCAACCAGGCCACTAATATCGACCGTCGAGGTATTTACGATCGGCGCGTCACCTCGGACCGTGACCTCCGCTTTCACGGCGCTCACCTGCAAGCGGAGATCGACACTCGCTTCCTGATTTACGACCAGGTGAATGCCGGTGCGGACAGTATCTTGAAAACCCGCCTTGGAAACGGTGACTTCGTATTCACCCACCGGGAGCGACAGAACAAGATAGCGGCCAACGCCGTCGGTAACGCCGTCGCGGGTCGCTCCCGTCTCCAAACTCTTGGTCTTCACGGAGGCCGCGGGAACCGGCGCTCCTGAAGCGTCGGTGACCATACCCGTGATACTGGCAGAGACTTGGCCCCGAGCAGGCGCCAAACACGCAAGTGCAAAGAGCGCCGCAAGAGCCAGCCGGCACAGTGCGCCGCTGATTTCGTTCAGGCCGCGAAGACTTGACAGAGGAAACTTCGGCGAAGAAACTGGAAGGGGACTCGTATTCATTTGGGATCTCCCGGAAAAATTCCGCGGGCGTGCGGGCCACCCCGGCCTGACATGCCGCGACTGATCAGACGTGTTAATTCAATACGGTTCGTATCGTTATGTCAAACCGACTTAATCCGAATAGGATATAGATGGATTTATGCGAATGACGGCTCTGGGAGCCGCTTGGAATAACGCGCGAAGGAAATCGCACAAATTGCTCAAGCATTTAGTACCAGCGCGGGAAGGCGTCCCTTGACTGCGGAGACCGTCTTCACTATCGTTAAACTATGGCGTCGATGCCCGCAATCGCGAGACTTCAGACTGGCCAGGGCTCGCTGCCTTGGCGTGGCGCCCTATGCCTGCTGCTGGTCGTGTTTTTCCTCTACAACCCGTTCTGCACGATTTGCATGTCTTCGGGCCTGTCCGCGGTTGTTCACCACCCGGTCAGCTATCGTTCGACCATCGCTTCGAGCGAATTGGGTTGCGGCACGGTCCAACACACCAAACTCCACGTTGTACCCCTCGCCGTTCTGGTGACCGCGGTTAAAATTCCTCTCCAGGATCAGAACGACATTCGCCCGAGGCCCGTGGCCGACACCATTCCCGCCGTTACACAAGCCTTTGCTACCAGCCTCTGGTTTCGTCCTCCCCCTGCCCGGTAAGCCTTCCCTGTTACCATATTTTGAATTTTGACCGGTGAATCCCGGTAACAATCCGGGGAGTCTAACTCTCTAATTCTCGGGCCCCCTCGGATATTCGCGGATGTGGAATGCCAGGCAGTTGCCGACCCCTCGTCATTCCGTCAAGGATAGCGAAATGCCAAGACACTCAAATGAATAAAACGAAATGGATTGTTGCTGCTGTCGTCCTTCTCGGCGCGCTCTTGCTCGTCTGGCGATGGTCTGCCCGGGGCGGGACCGATCCGGACGCCTCGAATAACGAAAAGGCCACCCCCTCCGGCACCCCCGCATCCGTCGCGCGCGTCGAACGTCGCAACATGGGCAGCACCCTGAACATTGCCGGGGCCTTCAAACCGTTTCAAGACGTCGACGTACACGCTAAAGTCTCGGGCTACATCCGCAAGATCTACGTTGACGTCGGCGATCGCGTGAAGGACGGCCAGACACTGGCGGTGCTCGAGGTGCCGGAGTTGGAAGCGCAACTCTCTGGCGCGGAAGCGGCAGCGCGCGCGGCACAGGAGCAGGTTCGCCGCGCCGTTGGCGACCTGCAACGCGCGCAATCCTCGCAGAGCGCAGCGCACTCGGCTTACGCGCGGCTCAAACAGGCCGCGGATTCCCGGGCGGGCCTGGTGGCACAGCAGGAAGTGGATGATTCCCAGGCAAAAGATCTGGAAGGCGCCGCGCAGGTGGCGAGCGCGGAGGCGGAACTCTCCAGCGCCAAACAGCAACTCGAAGTGGCGCAAGCTAATCAGAAACAATACGCTGCGCTTTCGGATTACACGCGCATCACCGCGCCCTTTGCGGGCGTAGTCACTGTTCGCTACGCGGATACGGGAGCGCTGATCGCCTCTGGGACTTCCAACAGCACTCAGTCGATGCCAGTGGTGAGACTTGCGCAGACGTCGGTTTTGCGCCTGGTCCTGCCGATTCCAGAGTCGATCGCCGCAACCATTCGCGACGGCGAGACCTTGAGAGTCCACGTGCAAGCCTTGAACAAGGATTTCGACGGGAAAGTTTCCCGCTTCGCGGACTCCTTAAATCAGCAGACCCGCACGATGGAAACCGAAATCGATTTCGAAAACCACGCAAACACGCTGATGCCGGGAATGTACGCCCAGGCCTATCTTTCGCACGATGAGAAAAAGAATGTGTTAACCGTTCCCCTCGAGGCGGTTCTGCGGAACGGCGATCAGTCTATCGTGCTGGCGGTTAATCCGCAGAATATGGTGGAAGAGCGCCATGTTCAATTGGGGCAGGAAGACGGCCTGTACACGGAAGTGCTTTCCGGTCTCCACGAAGGGGAAATGGTCGTCGTTGGAAATCCCAGTGAGTTTCGGTCCGGCCAAAAAATACAGCCCAAAGAATCCGAACCGCGCTCCTCGAGCCCCGCGGGAGACCGCTAAATGCCCAAGTTTGCTCTCGCGTATCCCTACTTCATCATCATGCTTTGTCTGGTAGTCGCGGTCGTGGGCGTCACTACCGTCGTTCGCATGCCCGTCGATCTCTTCCCTCAAATCGATATTCCCGTGGTCGTCGTAGCCACCTTTTATTCCGGTATGCCGCCGCAACAGATTGAAGGTGACATCACCAATACTTTCGAGCGCTTTTTCACCCTCGGCAGCAATATCGATCACATCGAATCGCGCTCCCTTACCGGCGTGAGCCTGATCAAAATTTATTTCAAACCCGGTACCGACCCCAATGCCGCGCTGAGTAACATCGCCAATCTCGCTATGGCTGACCTGCGCCGTCTGCCGCCTGGAACGCTGCCACCCGTCGTTTTGAGCTTCGATGCATCCAGCTTGCCGGTCTGCCTGGTTACCCTGAAAGGGGCAGGCCTAAACGAAACGCAAATCAAGGATCTCGCGCAGTTCCAGGTTCGCAACCAGATTGCCAACGTCCAGGGCGCTTCCGTGCCCCAGCCCTTCGGCGGGACCTACCGCCAGATTCAAGTCTTCGTCGATCCCGTAAAACTCGAAGCCCACCAATTGAGCCTCATGGACGTCGTTCAAGCCGTCAACGATTCGAACCTCATTCTCCCCGCCGGAGACGTGCGCATCGGCAATCGCGACTACAACATTTACGCCAACAGCCAGGTGCCGAACGCGGAGGAAATTAACCGGATTCCTCTCAAGACCGTGGGCCTCGGTTCCGTTATGGTCGCCGACGTTGGTCATGCCGAAGATGCCGGTGCCATCCAGACCAACATCGTCCGTATTGACGGACAGCACTCCGTGTACATTCCCGTCCTGAAGCAAGGGGGCAACAGCAACACCATCGCCATCGTCAACGGAATCAAAGCGGCCACAAAACATCTCGTGGACGTTCCGTCCGTGCTCAAGACCGAAGTGGTCTTCGATCAATCCATCTTCGTAAAAATCGCCATCAAGAACCTCCTGAAAGAAGGCGGCATCGGCCTCCTGCTCACCGCAATCATGATTCTCCTTTTTCTGGGCAGCCCGCGAGCAACTTTTGCAGTGCTCTTGTCGATCCCGCTGTCGGCATTAACTTGTTTTCTGATCATGTCCGGCCTCGGTGGGTCGATTAACACCATGCTGCTGGGCGGATTAGCGCTGGCCTTTTCCCGCTTGATCGATGACTCCGTCGTCGTCCTGGAAAATATCTTCCGTTTCATGGAAGGCGGGATGCCGCCACGCGAAGCGGCCGAGAAAGGCGGCATGGAAGTGGCCCTTGCCGTGTTAGCGGCTACCTCCACGACCTCCATTGTCTTTTTTCCAGTGACGTTCTTTTACGGCGTAAGCCGCTACCTCTTCACCGACTTGGCGCTCGGCGTGGTCCTCTCCATTTTTGCCTCCTACATCTTCGCAATGACCGTGGTGCCTTTGTACTGCGCGAATTTCATCCGCATCGAGCACAACGAGACCCACGGTGAGAGCGCTAAACGCACCCGCTTCGCGCGCCTCATCCAATGGTTCAACGCCATGTTCCTGAAGCTCTTGCTCTACTACGACAAAGCGGTCGTAAAACTCCTGCAGCGACCAAAGCGCACCGTAGCGTTTATCGCGGCGGGGATCGCGGTGCTCTTGCTGGGGGTGTTTCCGTTTGTTGGCACGTCCTATTTCCCGCGAACGGATCCCGGCCAATTCGTTATCAACGTCAAAGCTCCGCCCGGAACACGCCTTGAGGTCAGCGACAACTACATCGCCAAAGTCGAGGACGAAATACATCGAGTGGTATCGCCCCATGATCTCGACATGATCGTTTCGAACATCGGCATCACCCCCGATCTCTCGGCCATTTACACCAGCAACGCGGCCATGGACACGGCGTTCGTGCAAGTCAGTCTAAAAGAGGGCCACAGCGTCGGAAGTTACGAATACATGGAACGCCTGCGGCAACGCCTCAGTACCGACTTGCCGCAGTTAAGCACCTATTTCCAGTCGGGAGGCTTGGTCGACTCTGTCGTCAATCAAGGCTTGCCCGCTCCCTTCGATATTCAAATCAGCGACAACAACATGGCGGAAGCCTACGGCATCGCGCAAGACGTCGCTTTCCGGCTCAAGAAATCCCGGCACGTCGGCGGCTTATTGATTCCCCAGGACTTGGACTATCCCGGTTTGGAACTGCACATCGATCGAGAGCAAGCCAGCCAACTGGGACTAACGCCCAAGGACGTCGTGGACAATGTCATCACCGCGCTGACTTCTGACGGCGTCATCGCCCCAAGCTTCTGGATCGATCCCATCAGCGGAAACAACTACAAGCTCACGGTCCAATACTCCAACAAACAGATTGGCTCGATGACCATGTCGGACTTCAAAAACATCCCGCTACGCGCCAACACCTCTACAACTTACACACCGCTCCAGTCCGTAGCCAACATTGAACCGATCAACACGCCCACGGAAGTGGATCACTACCAGATTCGCCGCGTGATCGACGTTTATGTAATGCCGGCCGCCGAGGATCTAAGCGCGGCCAGCAAGGACGTAAACGCCGTCGTGAATGGCTTGAAAACCGGAAAGAATGTCCAGGTCAGTGTGAGGGGCGCCGTAGTTGGGATGCAGGAGTCCTTCAAGCGCTTCGCGATCGGCTTGCTCTTGTCCATCGCGCTGGTTTACCTGATCCTGATGGCGCAATTTCGTTCGTTTGTCGACCCGTTCATTATTTTGACCGCGATTCCGCCCGGGCTGGTCGGCGTACTTCTCATTCTTTGGCTGACACACTCGACGCTGAACATCATGTCGCTCATGGGCGTGATCATGATGACAGGCATCGTAGTTTCCAACAGTATTCTCATCGTCGAATTTTCCGGCATCTTGCATGCCCGCGGCATGACCCTGCGCGAGGCCGTCGTCGAAGCTTGCAAAGTCCGCCTCCGCCCGATCCTGATGACTTCGCTCGCCACACTTCTCGGCATGATTCCGATGGCCCTGGGTATCGAGGCCGGTAGCGAGCAATACGCTCCGCTGGCGCGCGCGATCATCGGCGGCTTGGCCGTCTCCGTTGCCACCACGGTGTTCCTGGTGCCGGCGGTCTACATCATCGTTCATGGAGCGAAGGAACCTGGCGTTCAGGAGGCCGCATCGTGAGCCGCCGCATTCGACTGCTGCTTCTTGGAATTGTGTGTTTCTGCGTGCCAATTCTGACCCGGCAGGCTCGCGCCCAAATGCCCGAGCCTCGCCCTGAGGCGGTGACGCCGGCTAGCTCCAACAGTTCCAGCCAAGGCGTGAAACCCCTTACGCGCGAGCAAGCCGAAGCCATCGCCCTGAAAAACAATCCTCAGATTACGATCGGGAAGCTCCAGGCTCTGACAGCCCGCCAGTATGTTCGCGAGGCTCGCTCCGCGTTGCTGCCCACGGCCTATCTCAGCGTGACCGCCGTAGACTCCGAATCCGGCGGCCGTATCACCGCGGGAGCCCTTAACAATTCGATCGTCTTCCCGCGCGCCGCCGCTGGAGTGGCCGTCAGCCAATTGATCACGGACTTCGGTCGCACTCGAAATTTGCTTTCCAGTTCGCAATTTCAGGCCCAAGCGGAAGACCAGAACGCTGCGGCTACGACCGCCGACATCGTCCTGGCGGTAGACCAGGCCTTCTACAACGCGCTGGAAACCCGCGATCTCGTCAAAGTCGCACAGCAGACCTTGAATGCCCGGCAGACGTTCGTCGACAAGATTCAAGCGTTAACCAATGCCAAGCTGAAATCCGACTTGGATCTTAGCTTCGCCAAGGTCGACGTAGCGCGCGCCAAGCTTCTTCTTCTCGAATCGAAAAATAACTATCAAACATCGCTCGCGGCTCTCTCCGCGATCCTGGGTTACCCGGATGAGCAAGACTTCGAGCTCATCCAACCGAACGACCCGATCGCTCCTCCCGCGCCCGATGCCGAACCTCTCATTCTCGAAGCCCTCCGGCAGCGTCCGGAAGTCAGCGCTCTGCAATTTCAGGTCGAGTCCGCGGAGAAAAACAGTGCCGCCGAGCACGACCTCAAGCGGCCGACCATCAGCGCGCTTGGCGTGGCCGGAACCACACCCGTCCGCGATCCGGCCATTACTCCCAATTGGTACGGGGCGGTCGGCGTGAACATCAACATTCCCGTCTTCAACGGCTTCCTCTTCAGCGCCCGTGCCAAGGCTGCGGATCTACAGACAGAAGTCGTTCGCCAGCGGCTCGCGGACCTGCGCAACAACCTTGCGCGCGACGTGCGGACTTCCTGGGAACAAACTAACCAAGCCTACGAACGCCTCTCGGTTACGCAACAGTTGCGCGAGCAAGCCGACCTCGCGCTCGATCTCGCGCAACAACGCTATAACCTTGGTCTCGGCTCCATCGTGGAGTTCACGCAAGCGGAATTAGGCAAAACCGAAGCAGACATCGCCGACACCGACGCTACGTACCAATATCGCTTGACCCAGATAGTGCTCTTCTATACGATTGCCGCGCCGAAGTAGGCCCCTCCGTGCCGTAAAAGGTAAGGGTTCTCGGAAATCCAGAGTGACTTGGCCATTCCAAGAACGCTGTCGTACCAGTCCCGGTTTCGTTCGTTCGGACCGGTTCCCTCGTCGTCCTTACTCTTACTGAAGCTTTGTCGGCTTCAGTAACTCCAAGTTAATCAATCACATGCATTCGTCCAGGAGTCTTTGTTACAGGATATTCACATTTGGTTGACGTAACCGTAAGACGTACCCTTTACCTTCTGCCGCGGGGTGGTTCGCATACTCACCGGTTTTTATGTCGAATTTTGAGTTAAAGAGAGAGGCAATGAAAAAACTTGCAGCACTAACACTGTCATTTTTCCTGACTTCCGGGGTGGCGCTCGGCGATTCACCGAAAGACGCCGATCCGCAACCCGCGAAGTCCGCGCAGCCGGCCAAGCCCAAAGCGGCGAAGGCGGCTGAAAAAACGGATGCGAATTTCGCCGCGGAACTCGAAGCGCTCCGCCAAGCGATGCAGGCTCAGCAGGAACAACTCCAGATGTTGAAAGAGGAACTGAGCAAGCGCGACCGCCAAATCGACGAAGCCCGTGAAGAAGCGGCCGCCGCCAACGCCCGCGCCACGGAAGCGACCACCAAGGCCACGGAAGCCGTGAACTCGACGGCCGAAGTGAAAGCCACGGCAGCAACACTGACCTCGCACGTCAGCGACCTCGCGGTGAGTAACGACGCGCTCAAGACCAGCGTTGCGACCGTTGCAGCCACCTCTACCAATTCCAACGGCCAAGGTGGATCCGGCGACGAAGGTCCCGCATCGATCCGGTACAAAGGAATCACCATTACTCCCGGTGGCTTCATCGAGGCGGCAACCGTCACGCGAACTCGCGCGATCAGCGCCGACATCAACACGCCGTTTACCAGTATTCCCTTCACAGCCGCCGACTTGGCGCACACCACCGAGACGAACTTTACCGGCCGGCAAAGCCGCCTTTCCCTGTTGGCGGAAAGCAAGTTAGGCTCTGTCACAACGAGCGGCTATTACGAAGCTGACTTCCTCGGCGCCGGCACGACGTCGAACAATCGCCAGAGCAACAGCTACGTCTTTCGACAGCGCCAGTTGTTCGCGTCGGCTTTGTTCACCAACGGCTTTTACGTCAGCGCCGGCCAGATGTGGACCTTGGCAACCGAAGACAAGAAGGGCGAGTTCAATCGCACGGAAGACTTGCCGCTGGTGATTGATCCGCAATACGTGGTGGGCTTCACTTGGGCTCGTCAATACGGCGCCCGCTTCGTGAAGGACTTCGGCGGCAAATTCACCGTGGGCGCCTCCGTAGAAAGCCCGCAAGCCACCATCGGTGGCCGCGGCTTCTCCTCCGTTACCACCATCAACTCGGCCGCTGCGCCCGCCACGATTGTCACTTCCGGCGCTACGACAGCTACCTCCGGGAACTTTTTCATCAACGCTCCTGGCGCCAGTGGAGGTCTCTATAACGCTTTTGACGCCACCGGCTACACCGTCAACAAGGCTCCCGACGTGATCTTCAAGATCACTGCCGACAAGTTTGGCCACTACGAGCTTTTCGGAATCGCCAGCTTCTTCCGCGACCGCATCTATCCCTGCGGCGTGGTCGGCACGACCACGGGCGATACCGTTAAGGGAACGGCCGTGCTCACCGGAGCCTGTACATCGGCTACACCGACCGTAGTGAGCAGCTTCGGCTCGTTCAACAGCAGCGCCACCGGCGGTGGCGTCGGCGCCAGCGCTCTGTGGTCCCTCCACAAGAAAGTGGACTTCGGCGTCAAAGCCGTCGGCGGCGATGGTATCGGCCGATATGGCAGCGCACAGCTCGCGGATGCCACGGCGCGTCCCGATGGCTCGCTCGCGCTCATCCGTACTGCTCACGGCCTGGCGAGGCTCGAATTTCACGCCACTCCTAAATTGGACATCTACGCCTATTGGGGCCTGGAATACGCATGGCGCGCAGGCTACGCCGGCTACCAGGCAGTCACGATCACCAAGACGACAGCGATCCCTGCGACCAGCACCACGACTGCCGGTGTGACCGTTACAACTCCTGCCATTCCGGCCACCACGAAAACCGCAATCTCCACAACCGGGATCGGTGGGTACGCCAACGTGGCCGCCAACAATAGCGGCTGCGCTACCGAGGGCGTGCCAATCAATGACTTCAACCCGTCGGCCGGCGCGAATTGCGCTGGCGACATCCGCAGCATCCAAGAAAGCACTCTTGGCTTCTGGTATCGGTTCTACCAGGGATCAAAGGGCCGGATGCAGTTCGGCATCCAATACTCTTACCTGGACAAAAACGCCTGGTCCGGTACCGGAGGCGTGGCCGCTGGCGCCCCCGCCATTGGGTCCAAGGGCAACGACAACATGATCTTCACTTCCTTCCGCTACTACATTCCATAGTCGCGGCAGCAACCAAACCGCCGTCCTGATCGCCGGGCCGGAAAAGGGCAGCTCCCACGGGAGCTGCCCTTTTTTTCGTAATGGCCGGAGGTTGGCGAATGATTGCAGCACTTCGCGTCGAAGTTACCCAGATCGAATTGGAGTAGCAGGCATTCTTCGGTAGATGCAAAAACCTTGGTGGCTGGGAGGCTAGTTAACAGACAGTCGGAGGGGAGACGAATCGTTAACTGGAGCCGGCGGATCTCATCGACTCACAAACCGTCGTTTCCGGCTGACGCTCCATTGTTGACTCCGGTGTTTCGAGGCCGGTTCTTTAGGAGGCCGGGGCTCGAGCCCGGCGTAAGCCACGTGGCAAAGCAGGACTTCAGAGTCTGTGTGAGAACGCCGGTTTAGTGCTGAACAACTAGTGCCGTACCAACCCGATTAGTCATACACAGACCCGAGTAGTCGTACGAGTTTTCGTCAGGGCACGGCTTCAGCTGTGCCGTAACTGAAGCCGAATCAACAAGGCTTTAGCTGTGGTGTCTCAAGAGGTTGTTAACATCGAGGCCGGACCGGGAAATGGGTGGCGACTGATTGAGACTGGCATGGGGGCGATGCCAGTTGTAGCTGTGGATCCAGGGAGCGAGGTGGGCGAGTCTGTCGGCGGAGTTTTCGTAGAGCTGGGCGTAGGCCCATTCCCGGATGGCGGTTTGGATGAAGCGTTCGGCTTTGCCGTTGGTGCGTGGGGTGTAGATGCGGGTGCGGATCGGTCGGATACGGAAGCGGCGGCAGGTGGCGGCGAAGCGGCGAGAACAGAAACAGGGACCGTTGTCGGTCAGGACGCGGCGCACGGTGATGCCCAAGTGCGCGAAGTAGGCCACGGCTTGGCGGAGAAAGCGGCTGGCCGAGAAACCTTTTTCATCGGGCAGCATGGCGGTGAAGGCGATGCGGGAGTGATCGTCAACGGCCACGTAGAGAAACTCCCAGCCGGCCCCGCGGGTTTCGTCCTGCGGATTGCCGGTGAGGCGATGACCGGGTTTGCGGATGCGCGCGAGTTTTTTGATGTCGAGGTGCAGCAGATCGCCGGGAGCGGGATGCTCATAACGAACGATGGGAACGGTAGGCTCGAGCGAAGCAGCGGTGTTGAGTTTCAGACGGGTGAGGACGCGGCTGACGGTGGCGCGGCTCAAGCCGATGGTTTGGGCGATGCGCACACCGGTCCAGCGCTGACGTCGCAGTTGTTCGATGCCGGTCACCTGTTCGGCGGAAATGCTACGCGGGGAGCGATGCGGGCGAGAAGAGCGATCACGCAGAGCCGCCACACCGCCCTGACCGAAGCGGCGGACCCACTTGGCGGCCGACTGCCGGCTGAGCTTGAACTCGGCCGCGGCCGAGTTCAAGCTCAACTCCCCCGCCAAAACTCTCTTGGCGAGTTGCTCTCGACTGTGAATCGTGAGTCGCGCATGATGGTGGTAGTCCATTCGGTCTCCTGGCTAGCTTTTGCTTCGCAACATCAGCTTCCCAGTTCTCGACCGAATGGACAACAACCTCTTGAAACTTCACATTTAGCCACTGAGGGCTTCTTCTCTCAGTTCTCACACAGACTCTCCAGCCCCCGAAGTTGAGTCTTCCAGCTTTTGGCCAGTCCCGTTTAATGGGCCGCAGGCTTTTGTTCTGGTGGAGGAGGCGGAGGCGCAATGAACTTGGCGTCGTCTACCGGCACGTTCTGATGCAGCTCGTCGACTTGGATGCTGAAGCGGTTACCAGGGCGCGCCAAGGACCAGCGGTAAGGAAGCTTGACACCGTCGGCGTCGCGATAATCGCTGTAATCGACTTGCGTAGGCAGCCGGCCCAGCGGAGTTTCGTTGTAGCGGACGAGCCGCAAGAGCAGCCCGCTCTGCGAATCGAAGTAGAGTTTGAGTGGCGGCAGTCCTTCGGTTTGGCCGACGACCAGCGTCGTGTCGTGGCCGTCGATTTTTTCGCCGGGACTGACCTTCCATTTGGATGCCAAAGTCTTCCCGTCAACCGGGAAATGTAGGTCGGCATCCAGCCGCGCGCCGGAGATTTCGTCGGCGTTCATGATGTGCGGCGGACGTCCAGGAACGCTGAGCCAGCCGGAGTGGCCGTCGAAGCCGGTGACGCTTTCGCCGCCGGGCAAGTGCATGACCGAGACGCGCTGGTCGGGCGCCTTGCTGTAGATATCAATAGGGAAATGCTGCCCGCCGAACCCGGTGAGCGTACCTTTCTGGACGCGGCTGGTAATTTTCTGGACAGCGTCGGTTCCGCCCACCGCTGCGAGATATTTATCGAAGAGCTGATCGGCTGTCGGCAACGCGCCTGGGGCCGCAGCAGGTTTTTTCTCCCCGGCAGCCTCGGGTGCGGCATCTTCTGTAGCGACCAGGGGCGTGCCGACCGGATCGGCGGCGCCGCGATGGCAGGAAAAGCAGGTGACTTCGCGCTTGCCCTCAAAATTGTCTTTGTTGATGGCGAACATCATCTGGATCATCTTGCGAGCGATGACCTTGGGCTTCTTGTCGTCCTTGTCGAAGGCCAGTCCCTGTGCGTGATCATTGCGTACGTGGCAGTATTCGCATTCCACGCCAAGCGACGCAGCCATGAATTGCATGGCGGGGATCACTTGCTCGGCGGGGATGCCCTTCAAGACTTTGATGTTCTTGAATTGCTGTTCGGCGAGTTTGGGCGAAGCCGGCGCCTGCGCAGGAGCGGATTGAGCGCGAGCGCCCATGAGCAGCAGCCCGGCGCCAAATGCCGCTGTCGTTGCAAGGGCTATACAATGTTTTTTGTGGAAGATCGATTGGATCGAACGCAGCAAGATCATCAGGCTCCTCACCGGTGGGTCTCTCGAAAACGCGAGAGGAGTCTATCAAAGATGGCGCGATACCGGCAGGTCTTCATACCAAGTGAAACATTTGTTACTTTTTAGACTTGACCTCGGAATGACGGCTTGGCAGTTCAATTGCCCCCTGTTGTAGAATGCTGCATGGCTCTGGCCCTCCCCCCCAGCGAACAGCTGAAGGACATCCGCAACCGCCTGGGAATCACCACGCGCGACGTCGCCGAATTCAGCCAGAAGATCGCGCAAGCCGAAGACAACTCTGAATATCACATTTCCAACGCGTGGCTGACGCAGATCGAAAACTCTGACTCCGTCCCCAGCATTTTCAAGCTATACAGTCTGAGCTCCATCTACCGCATCAAGTTCAGCGACTTGCTACTGCTGTACGGCGTGGACCTCCAGAACCTGGTCAAGCACCAAATGTCCGCTCCACTGCCCAAAACGCACCTGACGACGCTGGAAGTTTACGATACCGAGAAGACCATCTCCTTCCCGGTGCGCTTCGACCGCTCCTTCGACGTGGATAACACGAACCTGCTGTCGCGCATCGTGGAAGTGTGGGGCGAAGTTCCCATCGCGCTGATCCAGCACCTGGACATTCGCCACAGCCTGTATGGGTATATCGGGCTGCAGGACAACACGCTGTCGCCGCTGCTGCGGCCGGGTTCGTTTGTGCAGATCGACCCGCACGTGCGCAAGATCCAGCCGATGCGCTGGCGCACGGAGTTCGATCGGCCAATCTATTTCGTGGAGTTGCGCGACGGTTATGCGTGTTCGTGGTGCGAAATGCAGGAAGGGCATTTACTGCTGCTGCCGCATCCACTGTCGTCGCGCAGCGTGCGTAGGCTGACTTACGGGAGCGAGGCGGAAATCGTCGGGCAGGTGACCGCGGTGGCCATGCGGCTCACGGATGCTTCGGAGCCTGCTCCTGACGGAATCGCCAAATTGCCAAAGCGAGTCTGATGTTGGACAGAAATAAGCGCGCAACCGCGGGATTCACTTCGACAGGAATCGCCACGCGATAAGGTTCCAGCTTTTGCCAGATGCGCAGTACGTCCGCCGGGCTTTCGTGTGAACAATCCAGATAGGTTTGCAGTTGGTTGACCAGTTGCTCCAGCGAGTACGCAGAGAGCTGGTAAAAAATCTGCCGGTGCGCCATTTCCAAAGCTTTGCCAGCGACGTCCGGGCTGAAGCGGGCGGCGAGTCCGTCATGATGATAAGTCCCGGTATTGTAGTCGCGCGTAGACGCCAGATAGATGAGCCGGGCCAGGTCACACGAAATCTTCGACAGCGACCTCTGCAACAGATCGTCGTAGGCGGCTTGCTCGGGCACGAGTTTGACGGTGACAGGCATTGGGTCTTGGGATAGCGGGCCTCAGATGGGGACGGGGTAGAGGTTAAGAAGATTCGAAGCCGTGGAACTCGCGGCCTGTGGTAACCGCTTGGAAGTCGTGCTGGGCTTGCGCGAGACGCCCGGAGAGCGCACCGGCGTAGACGGCCAAGCCGCGTACACGTTGTGGTCCCGCGGCCTGAATCGCCAGAAAAAGCATGCCGCAAATGAACATCAGCTCGGCATACAGCAGGACAAGTTTTGTTTCTGTCGCGAAATGCAGATCGTGGCTCTGACGGGTCGCTGCGGTGTGTTCGCGCATGATGCGTCGGATGGCGATGGAAGTCTGGTGAACCCAAACGAGAGCGACGAGTTTGCGTTCCCGGCGGAAGAGCTCTTGCAGTTGATGGGACCTGGTGCTGGAAACGAATTCCCAATCGTCGGGACAGAAAATTCTGGTAACAAATTCGGCCGGACACAGATCGAGACTGGCCTCTTCTTCGAAGAGGGGCGTATCCGACCTCGACGATACTTCACGGGCAGCGGCGGAACCGCGCGCGGCCATGAGAAGCAGCAGGAGAAGAAGGACGGTGCCGAGGAGCAGGGCTGTCGGAATGCCCATCACGAACCCACCGCCTTTGCCACGTAGGCTCGAGCATCGTGCAGACGGCGCTGGGTTGCGGCCGCGACGCGTTGGTATTCTTCTTCGAGATTCAATCCCCGCTCGGGTAGAGGGCTGGCCTCAAAAGACCATAAAGGTATAAGCCAGAGAATCAGAAAAACAGGGTACGAGGCTGAATAGAGGAAGGCCAAGATATCGTGCATGCGACCTGTGGATGGAGCTAAGGAAAGGCAAACTACGCTCCAGCAAACAAAAAGGCCATAGCCCATTACAATGCCACGCAGGTTCCGGCCAAACGGAACCGAATAGAAAAGAAATAACGCAATCAGCGCAACGATCGCTACGCCCTGAATGGCCCGCAGAATTCCTTCGATGCCTCTAGCGGTCGCCATCGTCCACCATTGAGGATCTCTGGCGACGTTGACGAGCGCCTTCATCAATACGATGACAAAGACAAGGCCAAGAAGCCTGCGCGCCATCCGAGCTGTGCCCGGATAAGCCGCCAGACCAACGCGATAGATCTCGAAGACGATCCCGCAACTGACCAGGACACAGAGAAACTCAGCGGTCCAATAGGCATGGGTATACGTGTTTTCGTCGTGACTCCACCGAGCAATAGCCATGCAGACCAAGTCCTGGAACAAAACAAAGGAGATGTAAAAATAGAAGGCTTGGTAGCGGGAGGCGAGCTTTCCCCGAAAGCCCCGAAAGAGCAGGAGTGATTCCAGCGCGATACTGCTCCACCAAATTGCCTGGCTGAGCATGCTCCTCCGAATCTCACTCAAACTAATTTCTCGGAGTGAAATGCTAGCACGAGTTGGGGGAAAAATGCAGACCATCTCTCCCCCTAAACTCGTTTGGGGCCCTTAGGATGCAATCTCCAGCCACGGATTTGGGGTTGGCTTGCCGCCGTCGGCGATGAGCCAGGGATTTGGGGTTGGCTTGCCGCCGTCAGCGACGACCCAGGGATTTGGTGTCGGCTTGCCACCATCGGCGGCTAAAACGCTTAAGTGCACCATTAAACCTGCCATCAAGAGCGCCACGCAAAACATGAAAACAATCTTGATCCTACGCATTAAATCCTCCTCGGAGAGATTTGGGACCCGGAAATGACCTCGCGACAGTTGGGCCACGAGTCGGGAAAGCCTAAAAGAGAAAGGGGAAAGAACCGAATGGAGCGATGCCGTGGTCGGAATTCCAACCAGACACAGCTGGAGACTGCCGAAGCAGGAGTTTGCCGGCTTGCTACATCCCGAAAGTGAACGAAATTCGATCCCCAGTTAAATCCATCAGTACCCAGAAATACGCTTCCGGCCGGGCCTCAAGACTGACCACCAGCCAGCTCTGAAGATACAAAAAAACGGGCCTAAGCAGCCAAGAAGAGTCGTCCATCGTCGTGGCGCCCATGAAATAGCTCGACGCATTCCCTCAAATTCTGAATATCAGATTGCCGGCACCCGGAAGGAAGGGGCGACTGGAGGTGCTTCGCGGCGGTGCGGTTGTAATCGTAAGCGAAGCGCTCTTTTTTCCACCGAGAGATTGCTGGGGGTCTCAAATGTACAGGGTAAGTCCTTTGTTTTCGTTCTCTCGGCATGGGCACGATTGCGTCCACCGACGCATGCCGTGTGACGAAGCGTAGCGCGCGTGGCGGAGAGGGGAATCGGCGTAGCGCACAAGAGGAGGTCCAGCTTCATGCAAAAGAGCAATGAAGAATGGTGGGAATGCACGAACCGCATGTGCGGACACAAGATTCAGTTTGTAACGCTGGACAGTGGACCCAACAGGGCCAACCCCACATGCTTCTGCGGCAGCAGTATGAAGCGACCATATCTTAAGCCTCAGTACACCGAATACACGGCTGTCTCACTTGCTGATCCCGGCGCTAGCCATGGCTCCAGAGCGGTAGATGTGAGCCTTCAATTGTTCGTTGTGCCCTTGGCGATGAATCACCTGCTTCCGCGATCCGATGCGTCAAAATGATCAGGGCGTTACAGCAAGTGGCGATGGCGACCACCCTGGCTCTGATGTCCCTGGGCGTATTCGTTCTCTACGATGCATTCACGCGAGCGCAGGCGCCGCAAACGAAGAGTCTATTTGAGGGAGCGGTGTTGTGTGCTTTTGCTGTGGGATTACTTTATTTACTCGGCACGCGCGATGAAAAGTGATCGCAGAACCCAGCTGATGACGAAAACTCGAGCTGCCGACGAAGTCGTGCTCCGTTGCCGAGCGGATTTTATTTTCGATGCGCAAGCGCACGGCAGCAACTCGCGCCCGATCAAGGTGCTGAGTGAATGCATGTGTGATTTCCGGCGCCCGGACTGGGAGAGCCGTTGGAACGAGTGGAATACGCGGCTCAACCCTTACCTGAATCTGTTTCTGTGCGCGGAGCACGCCCGGCAGTTGGGGCTATTGAAGTAGTAAGCGCACCTTCGAGCGCCATTATTAGCGCGCGATGCGGAGTTGGTTCGGCGCGGCGTTCGGTGGCAAATGCCCCAACATGGCGAGGTGTAGCCCACGAGACTTCGCCGGTGCGAAGAATCTCGAGGATCGTCAGCTGAAGTAAAGGGAACAAGGTACGCTGCAGACTTTTCCTACACGCTCAAACACTTTTCCTACAAGCTTAGACAAGAAGTATTAGGGATATCTCGGAATTCCGATGGGTTTCCCCAGCGGCCTAAAATAGTCGCGTGGTTGAGAGCCACTCGGAGCGCTTAGCTATGCTTGCTCGAAGTCTCCCGTAGATTTCTCGCGGGCATCGGTGGCAATGCACTGGCCGGTTTCCGCGTCGCGCACGAAGTAGTGGCCAGGAGAATACCGTAGCAACGCTTCGAGTCTCGCGTGAACTTCGGCAATCGAGCTTACCTGAGCGACCCACAACGGGCTGCCGTCATCCAGGCGCCTGAAGATGTCGAAACCCAGCCTCATATTGGCATAACCCGCAAGATCCCGAGACCTGCATCCGCACTTAAACGTGCCGAAGGTTAACGGAGTTGATTAGCACTGTCTGTTCAATATTGAACAGACGAATTTAGCAACGAAGGGTAGAACGTGGGCGACAGCGAACAGGAGAAGTCAGCTACTAATTGCAATTCATGGGTAGATGTGTCGGCAGGGGGATTTCCAGGGCCATTGCCACGCTTAAATGAGGGGGAAATGAGATCAAGGCGGCGAAACGGGTTCCCTACACCGGGATTCTTTGCCAGCGCGCTTCCGTCCAAGAAAATCAAGGAATTCAAAGCCGGACAGACCATAATCTCGCAAGGAGAAAACTGCACGGATGTCCACTACATCGAAAAAGGGGTGGTGAAACTCACGCTGGTTTCCAATCGCGGCAAGGGCGCGGTTCTAGGGATTCTTGGCGAAGGCGATTTTTTCGGAGAGGCTTGCGTCACCGGTGAGGCGGTGTATTCGACATCAGCAATCGCGCTGGTACCAAGCAAAGTAAACATCATCAAGGGGAAGGCGATGTTGAAGATGGTGGAGGAAGATCCGGCCATCTCCACGCACTTTATTAACTATCTGGTGATGCGGAACCGCCGCATCGAACAGGACCTGATCGATCATATGTTTAATTTCAGCGAGAAGAGACTGGCGCGAACGCTTTTGCTTCTGGCGCGAAGCCGCCAGGGCGACGAGGCTGCGCCCATCCTGGACAAAATCGGGCAGGATACGCTGGCGGAGATGATTGGGACGACGAGGTCGCGGGTAAATTTTTTCATGAACAAGTTCAGAAAGTTGGGATTCATTCATTACAATGGGGGGCTGACGGTTTACGACTCGCTCGAGAGCGTTTTGAGCGAGTAGGAGCGGCCAGGCAGGATCAGCGGACAGGTTTTGAGCAAGACGCGTCGGCCCGGGCGGCCGATGAGTCTTGCCGCAATCTGACACCCAGCCTAATTTTTAACTTGACAATACTTATCTTATCGGTTATATTTATTCCTGTGCATCTCCTCAGCCATAACCGTCAAACAGCAACTCTATCCCTTACTACCGATGTCATGGTCGTCTGCGAGTAAGATCCACATTCGCCCGCCATTGTACTCGAAGTCCATTGGCCGTCCTTAAATGAACGAATCGAAGCAGTCGTTTTGCACCGCATTGTTTCGCTCACTCAAGTTGGATGAGTGAACATAGCACTGGTGTAACCCCTAGGCACAAGCAGGCGAAAAATGCGAGTCTTCTCGACGTATTTCCAATGCGGCATGGAGAAGACCCTATCAACGTCGGGGACGCCCGGTACCCTTGAACGTACCGAAAATTACTCAACTTTCGTATAGAATGACGTTCAAGGATTGTCCGCAAGGAGATTAAGAACGGTGATCTGCGACCGCCTGCGAGAATTGCGCGAGAGCCAGAATCTTTCTCAGGGAGAGTTACCCGCTCTACTGCTAGGCACGCAATCCTGCCGTCCTTTCTGTTCCTGAAGCATCTCACCATGAGGGAAGGACCGGTTTATGCCGAGGCGCATTTTTATCGTCGATGACAACTTAGGCGTTCGCAGATCGTTACGTTCCTTTTTCGATTCGCAGACAGGCTTTGAAGTCTGTGGCGAAGCCGCCGATGGTTTCGACGCAATCGAAAAAGCCAAAGAAGCGAATCCTGACTTAATTCTTTTAGATTTTTCAATGCCAGAGCTGAACGGGCGGGATACAGCAGCTATTCTCAGTCCGTTGATGCCAGAAGTGCCGATAATACTTTTCACTGCGTTTGATACAGCCGTCAGGCATTCGGATGCCTACGCTTACGGCATCAGTGCGGTTGTGTCAAAAACAGAAAGTCTAAACGCTCTGGCGGAGCAGGTGCAAGCGTTGCTGACCACGGTCTGACCGCTGTTCTCCGTGCGACTGTCGTACGCGATCAGGGATCGCCAAAATCATCGGTTCGTGGAGAAGATCACGAGTCCGCTGCGATCGCGCCCAACGGAGAAGGAAATCGCTGCTAAAAAATGGATTTCAGCGTAGGCTCCCGCATCCGGGTCCGCCCTTACAGCGGTAAAGTTGTCGAGGCTCAGATAACGGCAACAGTACACCAGTCTTCTGGTCGCAAGATTCGACTTTCGTTCGGAAAGAGAGCGTGGCGATCAACCCCGAGGAAATTATCGAGGTTCGGGATTTGACCTAGGACTTCTTAAGAGCGGTTTGTTCTTCAGTCTGTGCAATTCATCGTCTAGGATGGAGTCAATCTCTTCAGCAATTTTACTCAGTTTATTCTTATCTTCCACTACCTCGGCGTGCTCGCACAACTTCTTGAAACGCTCTCTGCTTTTTCTCAGCATAAAAAACTCTTAGATTGGATGACTTGGACGCCATAAAGGTCAGCGGGTTACTGCAGCTGTCCTCTATACTTTGGGTACAGTCAGCGCGCGGATACCCTCAAAGAACATCTGGAGGGCAAGTTATGAACACACGTCAGCGACGCTACAGGAAACCAAGTAGCTCCCTCGAATTTGGCTTTGGAAAAACTTCTCGGCCATACATCTAAGTGAGCACTATGTGCGTACTGTTACTGCTTGTAATTTGACGAACGATCCAAACAAGTTCCAGCAAATCCGAACATTACGACGATGGCAAACCAGTTGCTCAGATTAGGCAACGGAGGATCGACCCCACATGTCCTCGCTCTCATTGGATATATCCAAGAAGGATGTGCATGGAAACCCCATTTGGCTCGACACCGTTGGAGACTTGGACGCTGCGCGCCTTCGTTCGCGCCGATTGGCTTCGGTCATTCCTGGCGAATGCTTTGCTTCCGATCAAAACATTCACCAAATCGTTGTAAGCGTCGTTCGCTCAGATTCGGACAGATTAGGAGGTTGAAATGATGTCGGTTTGCGCAATGAAGTGCCCGCACTGCGGTGGGACAGCACGTAAGCCAAAGCCGCAGGATCAGTTTAAGTGCGATTGTGGTTGGAAATTGTAACCGGTTAAGAACGGCTCTGAGCGATCGATTTGGATCTGTCCAGAAAACGTGGCTCGAATCGAGTTCCTAGTGCAGAACCGAAAGTGATCGCCCGACACATTCCTAGCGATCAGGGAAACGGCAAAACCGATGGCCACCGGCTGCTGCTGGAACAAATTTATTGAGGCCCGAGCAAAATACGCAGTGACTTAGGGAGCCAATCGTCGGCATAGGAGACAGTGTTCGTTCGCCGATTAACCTCGATTTCGCTCAAGCGAGGAAAGGCGAGGTCACGTGAGATTACATACAGAAGAGTGGGTAAGGTTGTGTCAACAAGCATCTGTGGAGCAAGACCCAGCGAGGTTGATTAAACTCATTCAGCGAATTAATGAACCGCTGGAAAAAACGCAAACGACTGACAGGAAAGCGCAGTTCCGATCACAGTTCCTAACGTAGGTTCCGTTCGGCTTGCGTGGTCGGCTGAAGACCGAAGCAGGGAAGACTGTTTTAAGGTCTCAATGACCGCCCGTAATACGAACGGCAGGTTAAGTGGGCAAAGGATTTGACAGACTGAGAACACGAGAGCGACAACCACAAAATGGTCCGAAGTGAACTGACTGTGAGACACGCAGCATTGATCGCAGCTTCTGAAAAATAGAAAGCCGGGTGGGCGCTAGAGGCGTTTCCAAATTCGTCCGCTCCCGAAATTATTCCCGTCGGAACTCTCGATGAGGCCGGAAAGGAGAAGCCCGATGCAGCAAGTTCGCGAAGTAATGAGCCAAGACGTAAAGATTGCTTCACCTAAGGATTCGATCGAAAAAGCGGCGAAGCTTATGGCTGAAACAAATTGTGGCGCGCTTCCCGTCGGAGAAAATGGCAGGCTAGTCGGCGTAGTCACAGACCGAGATATCACACTTCGCGCAGTGTCAAAGGGCCGCGCACCGAATCGCTGTATCGTGCGCGAGGTCATGTCCTGCAGGATCAAATACGTTTTTGAAGACGAAGCAACCCACGTGGCGGCACACAACATGAGCAAACTACAGGTGCGCCGGTTAATGGTGCTCAATCGCCAAAAGCGCTTGGTGGGCATTGTGTCCTTGAGCGACTTGGCCTTGAAGCATGACGGTCCAGCTGCGGCTAGCACCCTGAAACAGGTTTCAAAACCGAAACCTGGCAGACACCTTTAAGGCTGTCCACAATCCAATTAAACCGCATCGATGTCCGCTGTCTCAGTCAGGACCTTCCGATGCCACTTGCATACCCGCCCTACCTCTTAGCTGCGATTAATCGCCGTGATCCTAAATGGATTATTGGAGAAACATCCAAGAGACGAGAGCGGTAGTAAACTCGGCGTATGCGAAAGCACCTTATCTCGCCAACCCCGGAGCGTGTTCGGACTTGCGGCGAAGCCTGGTTAGATCTCGAACATGCCGCCGCAGTCGAGGTCACGTCGGAAGACACGGATTATCCGGTTGAGTCTGCCTTCGTTTCGGGAGACGCGCAAGGCTGGCGTGCGGCCGCTCCAGGGAGCCAAACTCTTCGGCTGGTCTTCGATCAGCCGCAACAGCTCAGGTGCATATCCCTGGTGTTTGAGGAAAACGAGATTGCCCGCACGCAAGAGTTCGTTTTGCGATGGTCTCCAGATGGCGGCAACTCAGTTAAAGAAATTGTGCGCCAGCAGTGGAATTTCAGTCCACCTGAGTCGACACGCGAGGTGGAAGAATATCAAGTGGAGCTTTCAAGCGTTACTATCATTGAGTTAGTGATCAAGCCGAATATCGGTGGCGGACTCGCTCGCGCATCGCTTAAAAGCCTCCGTTTGTCGTGATGAGCGGGTCTTCGGTTCCGACTGTATCAACAACGCGCTTAGCGAAATTAGCGTCCTGTCGATCAAATGTTGGTCGCGCAGATCCAAACCTGCCGCTTCGAATACAACTAGCGATGAACGTCTAAACCGAGTACCGTTGCTATGTCTCACTAGCCACCGTTCCCTCCTCCCAGAAGAAGGCTCCCCTGCAAAATCAGACAATTTCCATGGCTTGGGCGAGGTCTCGGGAAGACCTACCAAGCGGGCAACGCTACGATCCATTTTTCGACTGCGTCGGGAACCATTCCTTGTCCCAATGAGCCCCCGTTTCTACTCCACCGCGTCGGTAGTGCAGACGGAGCCCAATGAACCCATCAATGCGCTACGGGATCGAGTACCTCGGTAAGATCTGACAGGTTCCATTCCATCTTGTTTTGTTGACCGATCCCCGCATCTATAACAGAATCAGCAGCGCGGTCCGCCCGTCTCCGGGCCAAACTCAATCGTGCATTCATGGCGGAAGGCCTAGGTATGCTGTTATTTTCCCGAACATCCGGGGCGAGGACTCCCGCTTCTCGGGGATGCTGGGCGCTTTGCCGACTGCAACCCACCGCGGGGATCATCAACCTCTGCGCCCTTGCATTACTTACTATTTTTGCCATTCCGTCGTGTGCTCTCTCTAGTTCCGCTGCTGACGGACAACCGAGGGAGAAGAACGTATTGGTGCTGTTTAGCGCCGTTCAATATAGCCAGTCGTTTTTGGATCTGATTGAACCCTCGATGCGGGCTCGTGTTCGCGGGCCAATCACGTTCTATCGCGCATATTTGGAAGACCCGCAAGTAGAAGAGAAACCTTATAGGGAGAGCATGTCCGAGACTCTCCGCCGCAGGTATGCACAGGTCAAGCTGGATGTTGTGATCGTGTGTAACCCCGCGGCACTTCACTTCGCGGTGGAATACCGCGACAAAATATTTCCCGGCGTTCCGATTGTCTTTGCAGGGGTCGGCGCGGGGGATCTCGAGAACCAGAAGATCTGGCCAGGGGTAACCGGCGTCGCAAGTCCTTGGGGTTTTCGGGACACGATCGATCTAATGCTCCGTCTCCAGCCAGATACGAATACGGTCGCAGTCGTCGCGGGCGACACCCGTTGGGACAAGGATTTCTTGGCAGTCGCACACTCCGAGCTTCTTCGTCATCAGGACAAAGTAGGGGAGATCGACCTTGTGGGACCCGTAAGCCGTAAATTGCTTGAGAGGGTCACTGCGCTCCCTCCTCATACGGTCGTCCTATTCCAAGCCTATCCACAATTTGAAAACCAACCGGAGTTCGGAACCTGGGATCTTGTCGCTGCGATTGCGCAGCGCCTGCCGACCTATTCCGCGTTCCCGAGGCTCTGTATCAACGGGTGCATTGGCGGAGCATACGAGGACGCGACAAAAGAGGCTCTGTGGACGGCGGAAATCGCAGCACTGGTGCTGTCAGGTGAACGACCGGATAAGATCCCCGTTGCATACTCCACCGACCTTCAGATACGTGTGGATTGGCGAGCGCTCCACCGCTGGCAAATTCCAGAGTCGGCTCTGCCGTTGGGCAGTGTGGTTCTAAATCGGGAACCGACTCTCTGGGAACAGTACCGAAAATATGTCGTCGCGGCCATTGCGGTCATCGCCGCACAGTTGCTGCTGATTCTCGGTCTATTGTGGCACCGGGCGAAAAGGCGAAAGGTCGAAGCATCCCTCGTTGAGAGCCTAAGGTTTGAAGGTTTGCTTTCCGATCTTTCGACAACCTTCATCAACCTGCCCGAGGATCAAGTAGGTGCCAATATAGAGAAGAATCTCGGCCGGATTGCTGAGTTCTTTAACATTGAGCGGATAACACTCCGTGAGTTTTCTGCAAAGAAGACGGAGTTGATTGCAACCTTTTCCTGGACCGCTAAAGGAATTAACCCGTCTCCATCGGTCGTGGAAGCCAGACAATTTCCTCACTGGATGAACCGCCTTCTGCTCGGCGAAGTCGTACTTGCATCGGCCTTGCCCGGACTTCATGAAGAAGAAGCATCTCCCGAAAAGGAGTACCTCCGACAGCACGGTGCCATGTCAGCGGCATTGGTTCCTCTAACAGCGGGTGGCGAGGCCCTTGGTTTCATATCATTTGTCAGCACAAAGTGTCAGGTGCCCTGGGCGGACGATGTGATAAAGCAGATGAGGGCACTGGCTGAGATATTCTCGAATGCCTTGAGGCGTAAGCGAGCCGATGAAGTGCTACGCGAGAGTGAAGGACGCTTTCGATTGGTGGCCGATAACGCTCCTTCTTTGATCTGGATGGCGGGAACGGACAAGTTGTGCATCTTTTTCAATAAGGGTTGGCTAGACTTCACTGGCCGATCGATGGAACAGGAACTGGGAGATGGCTGGGTATCGGGGGTTCATCCAGACGACCTGGAGACGTGTCTTGCCACTTATTCGACAGCATTTGACGCGCAAGCAGATTTTGAAATCGAGTACCGCCTGCGCCGCTTTGATGGAGAATACAGCTGGATTGTTGATTATGGCGTCCCGAGGTTCGAATCCGATGGCACCTTCCGTGGATATATCGGCTCGTGTGTCGACATTACCGAACGCAAGTCGTCAGAAGCTTCGCTGCAACAGTTGAGTGGTCGCCTGATCGACGCGCAGGAGCAAGAACGCACCCGCATTGCCCGAGAGTTACACGACGATTTCAGTCAACGGATGGCGCTCCTGCAAATCAGGCTCGAACAACTTGGGCAAGAGAACACGGCCTCGTTTTCGTCCAATGCGCGACAACAACTGCACAGCATTTCGGAAATAGCCTCGGAAATTTCCTCCAACATCCACGACTTGTCCCACCAGTTGCACCCATCCAAACTCGACACTCTCGGCCTGATGGCCTCGGTGAGGGGCTTGTGCAGAGAATTCTCTGAGCAGCACAAACTGCGAATTCAGTTTGTCCACAAAGACATCCCTGGACCGCTTCCGAAGGATGTGACGCTATGCTTGTTCCGGGTCGTGCAGGAGGCGTTGCGGAACGTCGTGAAGCACAGCGGAGCCTCAGAAGCCGCGGTAGAGCTATCTGGTCGCGGTGATCGCATCGATCTTCGCATCTCGGATGATGGTGTTGGATTCGAAACTGGGTCTGCTAAGGGAGCGGCCGGTCTTGGTTTAATCAGCATGCGCGAGCGCCTGCGGCTGGTTGGCGGAATTATTGTGATTCAATCCGAGCCCTTATACGGTACGAAACTTCACGCTCATGTACCGCTACAAGCGAGCAGCCCATCAGTCACAAGCGACGAAAAAGCATACAAAGCAGGGGTTTGAGTGCCGCCCTGTATGGTCCGCGAGGATGCTATGACGGTCCCCGTAGGTCTCGTGCTCGTGAGCAGTCCCAGAGCTTCAATCAAGACTTTCGCGCCTTTTCTTGACAGTCGCCCATGTTGCCGCTATAGTGCCGCCACTCCGCATTTCGTATACCGGTCCTTTTTCGCAGATTGGCGCAAAGACTCACATTTGCAGCGTTCTCCGGGGGGCAATTTCTGTGGCCATTTCAAACGTAGGGCTAGCTCCTGGTATTGAGAAAGCGGCAAGCACAACCCACCCGCTCAAGACGTTCCTGGGCCGGTATTTCTATCTCTGCATGTCGCTGGTATTGGCCACGCTTGTGATTGTGGGCTTCAGCCGCACGGCCAACGCCAACCTGTTCCACGCCAACCCACCAAGGCCGCTGCTCTTGTGGATACACGGGGCCGTTTTCTCGATGTGGGTGGTCTTCTTTATCGCTCAGTCCGCTCTGGTGCGCGCGCGGAAAGTCAGCGTGCACCGCTTGCTCGGCTGGTTTGGAGCGGGACTAGCCGCGGTGATGGTTGTGCTGGGCTGCACCATCGCCGTCGTGATGAGCCGCTTCGATACCGTTTTCCTTCATCAAAGGGACGCAGACGCTTTCTTGTCGATTCCCTTCGCCGACATGCTCGTCTTTGGCTCATCCATCGCGATGGCAATTTATTGGAGAAAGAGGCCGGAATTTCATCGACGGCTGGTCTTCATAGCGACTTGCCAAATTATGGACGCTGCCATTGCCAGATTCGATTTCATGTTCAACTACAACCTCTTCTTCCCCGCCGTTGACGGTCTGATCGTGCTCGGCATGGTGCGCGATTGGGTGGTGGATAAGCGCGTCCACAAGGTCTATCTCTACGCGCTTCCCTCGTTGATCGTTGTGCAGAGTCTCGCAATCTACGCCTGGAGAATCGATCCAAAGTGGTGGCAAGCGATCACCCAGGCGATCCTGCGATAGTGACGCCGCCACGCTGCCTCAAATCACTCCAATGCTTTTCAGACGAAGAGCTATGGCACGATGAAAATGGACTTCCTGCGATTCAACGGCGCTGTCGAGCGGGATCCCGCCATCGACGCCTGGATGAAAGAGCATGCAGGTGAATTGGGAGCCATCGCGCATCGGTGGTTTGAGGTGATGCGAAAATGCGGGGACGAAGTCCGCGAGCTTTTGCATGACGGCTGTCCGGTTGCCTGTTTGGGAGACGCGCCCTTCGGCTATGTGAACGTATTCACCGCACACGTAAACGTGGGGTTCTTTCACGGCGCGGCACTGCCGGATCCGGCTCGCTTGTTGCAAGGCACCGGCAAATTCATGCGTCACGTGAAGCTGAGACCCAGAACGCCCACAAACACCGCAGCGCTAAGCAGGCTCATCGACACGGCTTACTCCGATATAAAGGCACGCGTCGAAAACGGCTAGCTATTGTTGTTGTGTATCGTTCCGATCAGCCTTCGAGCCCTCGTTTCCGGCAAACGGCGTTTAGTGGAAACATTAGGGATTGGCAGCCCCGGCCTTCGAAAAGAGTCGAAGGCCGGGGTCACCTGATAATTTCATCCCGCCGCGACACTAGCCTTGCCTGCTATGAATTCGAGCAGGTCGGCGTTGATCTGGTCAGCGTTCGTGGTCGGCATGCCATGTGGGAAGCCCTTGTATGTTTTCAAGATCGCGCCTTTCACCAACTTCGCGCTCAGCGGGCCGGCGTCGGCATAGGGAACGATCTGGTCATCGTCGCCATGCATCACCAGCGTTGGCACAGTGAACTTCTTAAGGTCTTCGGTAAAGTCGGTCTGGGAAAAGGCCACGATGCCATCATAGTGAGCTTTTGCGCCTCCCATCATTCCCTGCCGCCACCAATTCCAGATCACCGCCTGTGAGGGTTTCGCACCAGGCCGGTTGTACCCGTAAAAAGGACCGGTCGGCAAATCCAGATAGAATTGCGCTCGGTTGGCGGCAAGCTGCGCCTGCAAACCGTCGAATACGTCTTTAGGCAGGCCGCCGGGATTCGCTGGTGTCTTCACCATCAGTGGTGGCACTGAGCTAATCAAGACGGCCTTAGCGACGCGACTTTCACCATGGCGCCCTATGTAACGGGTGACCTCGCCGCCGCCCGTTGAGTGTCCAACGTGGATGGCATTCTTCAAATTGAGATGCTCGGTGAGTGCTGCTAGGTCATCGGCGTAGTGATCCATATCATGTCCGTCGCCGGGTTGGCTTGAGCGTCCGTGTCCTCGCCGGTCATGAGCGATCACGCGGTAGCCGTGGCTCAGGAAGAACAACATTTGCGTGTCCCAATCGTCGGCCGACAGAGGCCAACCGTGCGAGAAAACGATAGGCTGACCTTTGCCCCAATCCTTGTAATAAATCTCTGTCCCGTCTTTTACTGTGATCGTGCTCATGTGCTGTTCTCCTATGAATTGCCTTAGCTAGATTTCCTTAGAGGCTGGAGACTGACTATCGGCTTGCAACGATTTCGCCAATCACTCAATTCCGCATGCGACCAGGTTCACAACATTCCCACACAAGTAGATGAACCCAACACGATGGGTGATGCCTTAATTCTCTAGGATGTTTTGAGTCAACTCCCGATAAGTCCGCTTCTCTCCAGCGACTCACCGCTCACCCTGGCGCGTTTGTCGTTACTAACCCGACCGGCGAGCTGATAACTGTCGCGGTAGGGACGACCGTCGCTGATCGCCCCCCGCACAGATCCGTACAAGCGCGTCGAGGCATACGGCTCTTTTAACCCGGCGCACTCCGGATGGCCCGTTATCCGGGAGCAGAGGAGGTTAAGCCGCATGAGAGCGGACATTGTAGCTGGTGAGCGGCCTGACACATAGGTGACGGTTTGTACCGGACACATGGGTGACACTTCCTCCCTTTAGGGGGAGGGAGCGATGCCTTGGAAGGAGTGTTCGGTGACAGATGAGAGAATGCAGTTTGT